>Ga0074199_1000065_pt1 | contig 252365 bp, 213 predicted proteins | sample EPASupsiteSAE347_FD_64528 | JGI IMG/M metagenome (GOLD analysis project Ga0074199, IMG submission 64528) | Bioremediated contaminated groundwater from EPA Superfund site, New Mexico - Sample SAE3-47 | ecosystem: Environmental > Aquatic > Deep subsurface > Groundwater > Contaminated ...
GCAAACGCAGCCAGGGTACGAAAAGTGATAAGGGAAACCGGTGGGTCGAACGGATACTCTCCCTCCGGCAGACATGCCGCCTGCATGCCAGGTCCAGCTTCAAGGTCCTTGTTGATGCCCTACATTATTATTTCAATGAACAAGATCCCGATCTCGCCTGGATCAGTGGCGGCGGTTGACCGCCCCCTGTGACGAGTTACGAAAAATGAGGTCGTACAGCAAAGCAGCCGCACGAAGACAATCGGTCTAACACGTATTACCGTTCAAGGCGGTAGGCTGATCTTGCCCCCCTACGGGGGGCAAATTTAAGGCCCCGTCCATTGGGCAAGAATCTTTACTTTTCAATTCAAAGACATGGTTTCATGTTAAGAATCGTTCCTCAAGCGAATCTGGAGCATCCCTTCAACTGGTCAAACGGAGACTTTTCTACCGCACACATTTCGGGACCGCAGTCAAGCTGTGATTTTTTTCTCGTTCCCGTTGAGCAGGCAAGCGCGAGCATTCAGTTCAGGTTGACCGGTTAATCCATGCCTTCTTTCTGGCTATTTCAAGAAAGTCAGTGCTTTACGGAGTTTTGCAGGGCGTCTTTCCAATGCGTGAAGTCTTCACTGGACTTTGAGATGTGTGACGTGTCTGCTGAACGCTTGGAATGGTCAAGGTCGTCGACAGTACTGCAAATCGTCGTGATTTCGATTATAGAGCATTTCCCGCGCGCCGGATTGGGAAGGGTGAGGGGCGAATGCTTTGGCCATATTCTGACGGACCTGGTAGTACTCGCGTTGAAGGTCGACACAGCTCCTTTCCTGGAACTTGAAAATCGTGGAGCGAAAATCGTTAACTTTTTCGGATCATTGTTTAAAAGCTCTCGTAACGTAGAGGTCGTCGGGGGTATTCAGAAAAGTCCATAAAGCATAGCTAGCTAGTACAGCTTGGCATAAATGAGTAACCCATTTCAACATGATAATGGTCGACCCGCATAAGTCCATTTGAAAGGTTTCGCCATGGTCGCGTTGAAATAGTCGATGAAAGCCAGGATGCGTTGGCGTAAATTGTCTTTTGAAGTGAAGCTGGCGCGGCGGAGCAGTTTTCGCATCAAGATGCCGAACCAGATCTCCACCTGATTGAGCCAGGAAGCGTGCTTTGGGGTATAGACAAAACGAACGCGATGAGCCGCGGATTGCAGGAAAGCTGCACGCGTTTCCATGGACAGGAGAACGCCGGTTTTGCCTTTGATCCCGAGATCCTCTTTGAGTCCGCACTGTTCAGCAACCAGTCGGACCAGTGCTTCAGACTTATGGGTGTTCAGTTGGTCCGCGACGAAGATCCACCGTGCTTGAGGATCAGTGTCGATAGTGCGTTTGACATGTTCGGCAAAGTCCTCTTCGGTGCGGGTTTCCCCGACTGTGGGGGCGAGCATTTTGCCGGTGTTGACCTCAAAGCTGGCAATCAAGGTTTGCGTGCCGTGACGGATGTATTCGAATTCGCACCTTTCAGGCTTTCCCGCTTCCATGGGATGCGATGGATGGAGCCGCTCCAGCGCCTGGATACCGGTCATTTCGTCAGTGCTGATCACATGGACTCCCTTTTCATGAGCAGTCGATGCGAGGGCATAGGTGTCGCATACTCCGGTGACCTGCTGATTGAAAGTTTGCGGATCATCATATTTGGCATTCAACCAATAGCGAGATTGATGTGGTTTAAGGTCTGCATCTTTTTAAAAAGCGCCCTGCAGAGCGGGGCGATATGTTGGTTACGATACAGCGTTTGATGGCCTCATCAGCCAATTCCCTTGCTGTCCAGTGGCTGATGGGGCGCTCCGAATCTTCAGGTTGTTCGCACGCTATGGCAACAATCTGACAGATTTGTTCCGGAGTGAAGTCAGCCGGCTTGCCGCTGCGCGCTTCATCGGCAAATGCATCGAAAATCAACTGCTCCAATTGCTTGTGGTCACCATTCTTTTCAGCAGTGTGCATCGCTGGACTTACTTGTAGCCACCGCCGCCGCCAAAGGCGGACGGTTTTTAGAGTTAGATGCAACTGTTTGGCAATGTGCTTATTGGCTGAGTCTTCGGCGGCAGCCAAGATGACCTGAGTTCGTCTCACTTGCTGCTGGGTGCTTTTTTCTCGCCGAAGTATCTGCTCTAGAAGAGCACGTTGCAAATCAGTCAGAATAATTGTTTTGGCCTTGAGCTTTGGCATAAGGAGACATCCTCCAGGTTAGGGTCTTCAGGAATTTCACCCTACATGAAGGAATCTTTCTTGTCCAGCCCCAAAATGTGGTATCACCGGATATGGGGATACTCACTTTAGCCGTGCTGTACTAGATTCGTCCCAGGGAGGAAGGCGGCTTCGTTCTGCCCACCTGACAAGCCAGAACGATGAAGCACACGACGTAGGGAAGAGCGAGGAAAGCCTGCTGGGGCAGGTTCGACCAGCGAACGGCCAGCCATTCCGACAGGGCTTCGGTCACGCCAAAGAAGAGCGCGGCGGCGAAGACCCCGGAAGGCCTCCACCGCCCGAGTATGAGGGCCGCGATGGCCAGGTAGCCGCGTCCCTGCGTCATCTGTTCCACGAACTGTGAGAGCACCCCGATGGAAAGATAGGCGCCTCCCATCCCCGCCAGCAGTCCCCCGGCCGTCACGGCCAGGAATCGGGTGCGAAAAACCGGAATGCCCGCAGCGCTCGCAGCGAGAGAGTTCTCCCCGCACGCCCTGAGGTTCAGCCCGGAGGACGTCCACCGGAGAAATCCCGTGACGCAGAGGGCGAGCAGCAACGCGATGGGCGCCAGAACGGGAAGGCCTGCGACCGTGGACCACGCCCCTGCCCGGGGGAGAATCGACGAAAGGGCCTCGGCCAGTCCCGGCAGCCTGGGCACTGCGGGAGACGTTCCATGAATGCCGAAAACCTGGTTCAACAGCGTGCCGGTGATTCCCGCCGCCATCAAGTTCATCGCAAAGGAACTCACGATCTGGTTTGCCTTCAGTTTGAGGCTGACCGTCGCGTGTATCATGCCGACGATGGCGCCTCCCAGGGCGCCTCCAAGGAGTCCAACCCAGGGGGACCCCGAGGCAAAGGAAGCCCACATCGCCCCGAAAGCCCCGATCAACATCATGCCTTCCAGACTGAAATTGATCACGCCGCCCACTTCCGAAAGCAGTCCTCCGAAGCTCGCCAGGAGCAGGGGAGCCGCTTTCGAGAAGGCAAGCACCACCAGATGAAGCCATGGCGTCATGGCGATCCGCCCTCCCGGTCCGGCGGGAGAGTCGCAAGCCGAGCCTTCGCCACGTTCTCTCCGTTTTCTTTCCCATCTTCGGGCAAGGCGTTCTTAAAGAACGCCCGCGCGAAAAGGAACCGAAAATCCGGGCGGCAGGCCGCGGCGAGCAGCAGGACCGCCTGGATCACGAGCACCACGGCGGGCGAGATCCCCAGTGAAAGCTGCAGCCACTTGTCGGCGCTGCGAAGGCTCGCGAGGAGAAGGGAACTCAGCCACAGCCATCCGGGGTCGGCATTCACGAGGAAAGCGGCGGTGATGCCGTCGAAGCCGTAGCCGGGCGAAAAGGCCCTGTAGAATCGATGGTGGACAGCGACCGTTTCGAGCGCGCCGGCCAGCCCCGCCATGGCTCCGCTCAGGATGAACATCCGTCTCTGCCATCGGTCGACGGGCACACCGGCGGCCCTTGCCGCTGCGGCGCCGCTGCCAGCGGCCCTCGCTTCAAAACCCCAGGACGTCCGCATCAGCCATATGCCCGCGAGGAAACACAAAAGAAGTGCCACGACCGGCGCGGCGGTGATTCCCGTTCTCCCGAAATGCCAAAAGACGGGCCAGATTGCGCCCGATGGAATTTCCACGGTCCTGCCCACGACCGTTCCGTCTCCGAGGGGACCGAGCACCAGGTAATCGGCCAGGTAAATCGCAACATAATTCATGAGGAGCGTCGAGATGACCTCATGGATGCCGCGGCGCTGCTTCAGCCAGACGGCGGGAAACGCCCAGAGCGCCCCGACGAGCGCTCCAACGAGAACCGTCAGGGGCAGAAGGACGCCCCACGGAAGCCCACCCGCGAAAATGGCGAAGGTAGCTGCCGCGAGAGCTCCGAGCCGCATTTGTCCCTCGCAGCCGATGTTCAGAAGATCCGCCTGATAAGCCATGGCGACGCCCAGGCCGTTGAGGAGGAGCGGGGTAATCTTGCTTGCGGTCGCCGCCGCTGCGTCCTTCCCTCCCCACGCTCCCTCGCGGATCGCGTCGAACAGGGCGAAAGGGCTGACCCCGGCAAGGAGCGCGAGAACCATGCAGCAGACGATTCCAACGCCCAATGCCGGCAGCGACACGGGGAAAAGTTTCAACGCTTTCCCCATCTTGCTTGCGCGCGTCAGGCCCGGCATAGCACGAACCTCATTTTCCGGCTGCTCCTTCCCCGCCCGCCAGATGCTCCGGAGACGGCGGATTCTCTCGATCGGCGTCCGCACCGGGCTGGTCCGGCCGCTTCCCGGTCTCATCGGCAATGCCGAGCATCCATCTTCCCAACGTCTCCCGGGTCGCCTCGCTCCTCTCCGCCACCCCCGCGAGCGCGCCCCGGTAGACGATCCCGATGCGGTGGCTCACGGCCAGCAACTCGTCGAGATCGTAGGAAATGATGAGGAAAGAAACGCCCTTTTCGTTCATCGCCAGGATTCGCTGACGCAGCCGCGCCTGAGCACGGATATCGAGGCCCCTCCCCGGCTGTTCCAGAACCGCCATCCTCGGCGGTCCGGCCAGGACCCGCGCCAAAACCAGCTTCTGTTGGTTACCGCCGGAGAGGGAGCCCACCGGATCGGTCAGGCCGGAACAGACTACTTCGGCGTCCTTCAACTGTTCCCCGGCCCATTCTAAGACCCGCGGAACGTTGATCCACCCCAGGGATTGAAACGGCTTCTCGCGCTGGCGCCCGAGAAGAAGATTCTCCCAGACGGGTCTCGAAGGAAGAAGCGCCTCCTCGATCGGATTGGCGGGGAGCCACCGGAGTCCGAGCTTCAGCCTCGCGGAAACGGACATACGGGCGATGCTCCGACCGTCGAACATTATTTCACCCCGTTCGACCGGCAACATCCCGGCCACAATCTGTGCGAGAACGCGTTCTCCGTTGCCCACCACGGCGCCGATCCCGAGAATTTCACCTTCTCGAATCGAGAGGGAGAAATCCTTGAGGCCGGTTCCCCGTTCGGAATCCGCCACGGTGATTCTGCGAAGCTCCAAAAGAGGTGAGGGAAGCGAAAGGAGTACGGGTTCCAGGCGCTCGCCCTCCCCTTCGTTCGCCTTCTCCAGCGCCGCACCGCCCGCGGCCTGTTCCTCCGATGTGATGAGCCGGGCGATTTCTTTTGCCGTGGATTCCCGGGCGGCAAAAGTCCCAAGGAGGCGCCCGCGGCGAAGAACGGAAATACGGTCGGCCACGGCAAAGACTTCCGCAAGGCGATGGCTTATGAAAAGAATCGTGTGCCCTTCTTTCCTCAGGGAAATGAGAAGGTCCAGCAACCGTTCCACTTCGAGGGGCGAAAGGAGGCTCGTGGGTTCGTCGAGGATCAAGATCTTCGACCTTCGGTAGAGGATACGGAGGAGTTCGATCTGCTGCCGCCGGGCGAAAGAGAGGCCTTCAGCCGGAACATCCAGGGGAAGATCGAAACCGAAGAGCCTGCATATGCGGAGCAGTTCTTCCCGGGCCTGCCCGCGTTGCCGGATGCCGGAACGTCCATCCCGGCGCCCGAACCCCGCCAGAACGTTTTCGAGGGCTGTAAGTTGGGGGAAGATCAGGAGTTGCTGATGGACCATCCCGATGCCTGCGCGCATGGCGTCGCGGGGGCTATGGAAGACGACCCGCCCTCCCTTCAGGAGGATTTCGCCCGAGTCCGGCCGCAGATGGCCGTAGAGAACCTTCATGAGCGTCGTCTTGCCCGCTCCGTTCTCTCCGACCACCGCGTGGATCTCTCCCTCCCGAATATCGAGGGAAATGTCGCGGTTGGCCCAATGCGGACCGAACCGTGCGGAGACGCCGCGAAAAGCGATGATGGGGAACGTGCCGTTGCCGGCGGGAAGGTGCATTCAGGCCCTCGAGTGCATGAACGTCACGATATGCCGGGATTCAGCGGTCAGATATCGTCCGAAAACAACTATCTTCCCACGACCATCAACAGAAATCATCCTCTCATCCCGCACTGTCCACATACACATCTATCCGCTCGAACCCTCCCGAATAAGCTTCGGTCGGTCCTGCCCCTATCGAGATTCGCAGACCCGTGGCATTTCTGTTTGCCCTCGAGCCAACGTGTTGTCGCTCCGGAGGTTTCGTAAATCAAACAACCTCCCGGTCTCTCCACGATAGCACGGAGAAGAAAAATGTCAAACAAGGCGGCATCGGGCTAATTCCTCGTATTCAATCACAGGTTCTTGTTCAGGGGAACGGCATTCATCGCACTGTGGACCTCCTGCGTTTTGCGCAGGGACAAGAAGTTGCACGCGTCACCCGGCGCAGTTGAACCCGACAGCTTCCGAAGCGATCACCCTCTGAAGCCATACGGTTCCCCTCGTCTCAATTCTCATGGTTGCGACCATATCTCACTCTTGCGACATTCGAGTTGCACAAGACCCATCGACCTTCAATCAAATTTCCTCTCACGTGGCGATACCAGCGGCCCGCTTCGAATCGCGAGCGATGGATGGAGGTTCAATCTATCTTATTGATATTAGCGAAATAAATCAGTTGCTGGAAGATGGCATGCTCCTTGCTGGTTCCCTTTACGTCACCTCTGGTGTTCAGCATTAGCAGGAGAGGCTGAGATGCCGGACGGGATATGGGTATCGCTTGCCGGCAGATGAGTAACCCATGGTGGACGGAGCTGACACACCATAACCAAAGGATGTATCCATTACAAACAAACGATACGACCACATAACAACCAAAAGGTGAGGCGCCAGCAGTATTGGTGACTGCATGGAATTCAAAGAAAAGGAGATTCGATGAGAAACGAGTCAGATTCATTGGGAGAATTGTCAATACCAGACGACATCTACTACGGAATACAGACAACGAGAGCGCTCGGGAATTCCGGTATCTTGGGATTGAGAATCAATACCTTTCCAAAATTCATCTGGTCGATCGCAGCCATCAAAAAAGCAGCAGCCATGGCCAATGCCGGGATTGGCGTGATGGATAAGGAGATTGCAGATGCAATATGCTCTGCCGCTGATGAAGTGATGAGTGGAAAATTCGATGCACAGTTCCCGCTCGATATCTTCCAGGGTGGCGGTGTGACCCCGGCAAACATGAACATGAATGAGGTGATTGCGAACAGGGCGAACGAGATGTTGACAGGGAAAAAGGGTTACGACAAGGTTCACCCGAACACTCATGTCAATAAATGCCAGTCCACCAACGACGTCATGCCTTCCGCGGTGAACATGGCTCTATATTATTATCTGCAGGATCTCATAGAGAGCCTGGACCCCCTCGAAGCGACATTGCAGGCCAAGGTCGTCGAGTTCGACGACGTGGTGAAGCTCGGGCGAACCTGTCTGCAGGATGCCGTTCCGATCACTCTCGGACAGGAATTCAGCGGTTATCTTTCTTTCGTGCGCAGGCAGAAAAGGAAATTGACGCTCGTTGCCGGCGACTGTCTGGAACTCATTGTGGGTGCAACCGCCGTGGGTACGGGACTGGGCGTCTACCCCGGATATGTCGATAAGGTCTATGAGTCTCTCAACGATATAACCGGGGTCAGTTTCCGAAGGGTGGCAAACTTCTTCGACGGCATGCAGAGTTGCGATTTGTTCATCGACGTTTCCAGCGCACTCACGAGTCTTGCCACGGGCCTTTCGAGGATTGCCGATATCTTGAGGCTGCTTTCTTCCGGTCCCAGGGCGGGTTTGAACGAAATCGAACTGCCCGCGCTCCAGCCCGGCTCTTCGATAATGCCCGGCAAGATCAATCCCGTCATGCCCGAACTGCTCATGCACATATGCTATCAGGTCCGCGGGAACAACCATATAGTGCTCATGACCGTCGAAGACGGTGAACCGGACATAAATGTCTGGGAGACAATCCTTGCCAAGTGTCTGTTCGAGTCCTGCCGGTTGCTGACCGAGTGCATTCCGATGTTCGCGGAAAAATGCCTGAAAGGAATCAAGGCAAACAGAGAGGTTTGCAGGAAATACGCGGAGTCTTCGACGGCCCTCGCCACGGTCGTCTCATCGCTCTACGGCTATGAATTGGGCAGCAAGGTTGCGAAAGCTGCCTACAAGGAAAACAAGACCGTCAAGGAAGTCACGATCGAAATGGGCATTTTCACACCGGATGAAGCCGAAAAACTGCTGGATCCGATGCTGCTCACGGATATCGAAAAAAGCGCTGAGCTTCTCAAGAGGAAAACAGGCTGACCTCAAACTGAAATGACCTTAGGTTTCAATTGGGAGGGTAAGGTTATGTTCTGGTTGTATTTTGCATTGGTGTTCGTCGTCCTGGTGGTAGGAGCGAGGCTGGGAGGAATCTTCATGGGGATGGCCGGCGGACTCGGCCTGGCGGTCCTGGCTTTCCTTTTCCACCTGACGCCCACAACGCCGCCGATAGACGTGATGCTGATAATACTTGCGGTGGTCATTGCGGCCAGCGCCTTGCAGGCGGCGGACGGAATGGATTTTCTCATCCAGGTCGCAGAGTATATTCTCCGCAAGAATCCAAGCAGAATCACATTTCTTGGACCAATTGTGGCTTACGTTTTCACGTTTCTCGCCGGTACGGGTAACGTCGTTTTCAGCATCCTGCCCGTCATAGCGGAAGTGGCGAGGGAATCCGGTGTGCGGCCCGAGAGGCCCATTTCCATCTCGGTCATCGCCTCGCAGCAAGCCATCACGGCGACGCCCATTTCCGCAGCAACTGTAGCTTTGGTCGCTCTTCTTGCACCTTTCAATGTCTCGTTGATCAATATCCTGGCGATTTCCGTGCCTGCGACCTTCATCGGAGTGCTCGCTGGTGCGGTGTACTCGAGCAGAATGGGCATGGACCTCGATAGGGACCCGGAATATCAGGAAAGGGTGCGCAAGGGCCTCGTGAAGCCGTTTGTCAAAAAAGAATTTTTCAAGATCACGGCAACGACGAATGCGAAGATCTCTGTAGCCCTTTTCTTGTTTGGCGCGGTCTTGATAACCCTCTTCGGAACGTTCCCCTCGCTCAGGCCGCTTCTCGATTACAGCGGGAAGATGCAGCCGCTCTCGATGCCCCATACAATCGAAATAACCATGCTGACGATATCCGCCCTGATCGTTTTGATCTGCAAGACGGACGTACAAAAGATCGTCTCCGGTTCGGTGTTTCAAAACGGCACGATGGGCGTCGCCTGCATTTTCGGTGTTTCCTGGCTGGGAGACACCCTGATCACGAACAACTTGGATTTCATTAAGGGAGGAATTCAGCAGATCGTCACCACCCATCCCTGGGTTTTCGCGATCGCCATGTTTGCGGCGTCGGTCCTCATATTGAGCCAGGCGGCAACCGTAAGGGTGCTGGTCCCTCTCGCAATCACCCTCGGCATACCCGCGCCTTACATCATCGCCGCTTTTCCGGCGGTGAATGGCTACTTTTTCCTGCCAACTTACGCCACGCTTATAGCAGGAGTGGCTTTCGACAGCACGGGGACGACGAAGATCGGCAAGTTTGTTCTGAACCACAGTTATATGGTCCCAGGACTCATAACGACGGTTGTTTCGCTGGTGATAGGCTACGGATTGGCCATGTTTCTTTAGTGGATTGCAGAGAGCCCGGATGGGGAAGGCACCTCATATCTCTTCAAGGGGTGATCGCTTCGGAAACTGACCGGTTCAAGTATATGCCGGGTGACATGGACGACTTGTCGTCCGGGCGCGAAGCGCAGGAGGCCCCCGGCGCGATGAATGATGTTCCCCTGAATGGGGGCGCCCGTGATTGAACGCAGCGCCTCCATACAGACGCATACGGGTTCGGGAATGGAATGCCGTTGACTCAGTCTCATCTTCGCTGAGTCAACGGCACGGGGGAAACCCGTCCGGGCGCTTCGCTCTCTCTGAATGGCGCCGGAAGACCCACTCGTCACGCTTTTGTACACACGATTCCCGGTTTGATTTCCTATTTTTTCTCGATACCATATTTCTTGATTCTTCTGTACAAGGTCGCCCGGCTCCATCCGAGGACAATGGCGGCCATTTCTTTCCCCTTCGATGTATATCCGCATCGTTCCAGAGTAGCGGTGATGAGGGATTTTTCAGTTTCTTCGAGAGACTTGACAGCCACCCCATCCTCGGTCTCATTCTGATTGAGATAGGCCGGAAGGTTCTCTATGCCTATGAGAGACTCATCCTCCATGTTGACCGCATACTCGATAACATTGATGAGTTCCCGAGTATTGCCCGGCCATCGATACTGGGCGAGCGCCTCCAGCGCTTCCTTTTGAATACCCTTGACATTCTTCCCAAGAATCGTGCTGTATGTCTTTATGTAATGATCGACGAGAATCGGTATGTCCTGTCTGGAGTTTCTCAATGGCTCCAGATGCAAGGGGATCACATTCAACCGGAAATACAAATCCTCTCGGAATTTTTCCTCCTTGATCATTTTGGGCACATTGGCGTTGGTGGCCGCGATTATTCTAATGTCCACCGGCTTGCTTCCGGTTCCTCCGAGGTGCTCCACCGACCTTTCTTCCAATACTCTCAACAGCTTCGCCTGAAGGTAGGTCGGCATGTTTCCGATTTCGTCAAGAAAGATCGTCCCGCTGTTGGCCAACTCGAACTTGCCCGGTTTCCCGGTCCTGCGAGCTCCCGTGAACGCTCCTTCCTCGTAGCCGAAGAGCTCGCTTTCAAGTAGGTTCTCGGGAACGGCTCCACAGTTGACTGCAACGAACGGCCCCTTGCTGCGGCGGCTTGCCCTGTGAATGGCTTTGGCAAATAACTCCTTCCCTGTTCCGCTCTCTCCGGTTATGAGCACGGTCGAATCGCTGCCCGCAATCTTCCGCGCCATTTCCTTCGTTCTCGTTATGGCAGGGCTCGTCCCCAAAATATTGTCGAAGGACAAACCTTTCGTCCCGAGAAACTGCTCGGCAAAGCCTTTTGCGTCGGAAAGCATTACGAAGGAGAACACCATCCCGGAAAAATCACTGTCGATGTCAATCGGTTTCGCCGTGCAGATGATCTGATGTCTCCTGTTTGCAACTTTCGATGTGACTTCGCGACGCACAAAACTCCTGCCGGATGAGATTTCACTGAGTATGAAGGAGTACGGCAAAAGGCTCTTCACCGGCTGGCCGATCACCAATCCCTTGTCTACACCCAGCATTCCCTCGGCCGAGTCGTTGAATCGAATGATCGTTCCGTCTCTATCCGTGGCTATGATTCCTTGCTGGACAGAATTGATGATTCCGTTTATGAGGTGGGCAAATCTGGATATTTCTTTGTCGAGTATCGATTCATGTATCTTGAGTGAAATAAGCTCAGACATATGCGCCAGGAAATTTTCGAATTGGAGGTTATTTTCACATAAATATTCTCCTTTATCTTTATCGAATGTCTCAAGGCTAATAGCGCCAACTACCTTGTTGGTGTACTTTATTGGATAAATTATCCCGGCTGTAAAAGGGCATTCTTTCTTTGCACACGTCTTACATAGCTCATTTCTTATGTTTATATCCACTATCTGCATTTTCCCAGTTTTAAACAGTTCCGGGAACAAATTCCCAACGGTTATCCTTGTTCCTATCAAAGCTCGGCTCGGATATCCGGTTGCAGCTATTATTGTCAGATCACTATCTACTATTTTTACATGTACTTTTACCGCAGAGGCTATAGCCTCTGCTACGGTTTTAAGCCATTCTTGAAGCTCAATCAGGAATGCCACTGCATGAACCTCCAACTAATATCTTTCTATGTTTCCTGTCGTCAATATCCACTTCATAAATGATGAGCATCCATTACGTTTGAATCCATATCCAATGCCGCTTGTTTATCTTCATCCCAGCACGAGCGGAACCCCGGGAAAGAAGTGCGACCCCGTTCCCTGTCTCGGGCGTGCAGGGACGGGCTTTGTGGGTACGCCGAACTGAGTTTCATGTAAAGGAGTGTGTCCCATTGCCTCCTTTTGCCCTGCTTCACAACTCGGGGGGTTGAAAGCTTTCGACCTCGGATTGGGTCTTGGGAACGACGAACTTTTTCTGCCGGAGCAGATCGCGGGCTTTCGCAATACGTTCGAGATCCAGGGGATTGAAAAATTGCCTGGTGTACTTCATCTCAGAGATATCGATGGCCCCCTCGGCCGTCCCCAGGAGGCGGTGGCCGCTTTGAAACTTCCCTTCGATCACGCTCTGAATCCCGGTATAGACCCCCACATCCATTCGTTTGAGAGCGCTCACCAGGATCTTGCCGGGAAGGTCTCCATCCTGGTCGAGATCTTCAGCCACCGCGTAGGCTCCCTGGACGCCCTTCACGGCCTCGATCACCCCGATTCCCGTGTTGCCGGCCACGCGGAAGATCACATCCACACCCTTATCCATCAAGGCCTGGGCGAGAGATTTTCCCTTTACGGGATCGTTGAACGATCCCGCCGAAGTCACGATGTTCTCGATGGGTTGGCCGCGGAGTCTTCCCGCGGTCTTCACGCCCGCCCGATATCCGCTGACGTAAGCTTCCACCGGAGGGATTTCCATGCCGGAAACCGCGCCGACTTTGCCGCTTTTGGAGAAGAGACCCGCTGTCAACCCCGCCAGGAATCCGCCCTCTTCAGACTTGAAATCGAAGCAAGCCACGTTTTCCCCCGGAATGTCTCCCTCGATGTGGATGAAGTAGACCCCCGGGTATTGCGGCGCCACCTGCTTCACGGCATCGATGTATAGATACCCCAACGTCACCACGGCCTCGGCGTGTTGCGCAGCCATGGCGAGGTTCGCCGCGTAGTCGGCCTGTTCCCGGGCCTGAACGAATTGAGCCGAGATGCCGAAATCCCTCCTGGCCCTCAAGGCGCCCTGCCAGCATACATCGTTGAAGCCCTTGTCGCCGAGACCCGCCGCGTCCGTCAGGACCACGACCCTCGTCTCCTTTGCCGCCAAAACTGGAGAGAAGGCCGGGACCAGAAGCAAAAGCGCGGTTGCAATCAGGAAAAGAAGAAAAGGCATGCGAGCCCTACCGACAGGCTGGATCGGTCTTGACATCTTCATGAGCCATCCTCCAGGCTTTCTGCAGAAGCTGGACGCCGTCATTCCCACGGAAATAGAGGATCGGGTTCGGCGATAGTTTCCGGACCCGTACCCGCTCCGGATAGACGGATTTCTTGGTTTTCGACGGGACTTCAACTTTACATATAGAGCCTGTTTGCTTCCATGGCAAATGAAACTATGGCGGAAGAATGGGGTTGACTTGAAGCCCCCCCTTTCTTTATGGTGCATCGCGTCCTGTGGTTCGGATCGTATCGTTCTGTTTCCATTGAAGCAGCCGGGAAGAGGCCCTCTCATCCGCCTTCCGTTTGTCGGATCGCTCCTCTACCTTGCCGAAAAGGCGGGAATAGTCCGTTTGCCCGCGATGCAGGGCCGTAAACCGCAGCCTTCACCTCAAGGAGATTTGTCGCCATGCCTCGATTTCGCATGGGAGAATGGGTGCTCCTGTCGGCCCAAAAGGGAAAAAAATGGCTTGTCCAGATCGGCGAAAACCCTTTTTCGTCCCACGTCGGGACGATCCAGATGCAGGACGTCCTGGACAGGGAGGAAGGGGACTGCCTCGAAACCAGTACGGGCGCAAAACTCTTTCTCTTCCGGCCGACTCTCGAAGATTACATCTTCAGCATGAACCGGCGGACTCAGATAATCTACCCCAAGGATCTGGGCGCCATCATTTTCTACGGCGATATTCGGGTTGATGACGTGATTCTCGAATCCGGCATCGGTTCGGGCGCTCTTACCCTCGCGCTCCTGCGTGCGCTCTGCGGCCGGGGAACCCTCGTTTCCGTGGAGAAAAGGCCCGAATTCGCGGCAGCCGCCCGCGAGAACATCCGAAAATTTTACGGCGAAGATCCTGCCAACCATCGGATTATCGTAGGAGATATCCAGGATTTCTGGATGACGGCCAGGGTGGATCGGGTATTCCTGGATCTCCCCGAACCGTGGCATGCCGTGGCTTCCGTCAGCCGCCTCATGCGAGACGGGGCGCTCCTCCTGAGCCTCAGCCCCAACGTCGGCCAGGTCCAATTGATGTATAAGGAGCTGAAGGCAAACGGCTTTGCAAGCATCGTGAACTTCGAGCTGATAAAGCGGGATTGGATGGTCGACGAACGCCGCGCGCGTCCGGTGGACCGCATGGTGGGCCACACGGGCTTCATAACGGTTGCGAAAAAGACCCCGTCCCTCCTCATGGAATCGCCCCCGCCCGGCGAATGAAGGGAAGGTTTGCCCCGCGGGGTGATGGCTTCCGTCGTCACCCCCGCTCACGGACTTCCGGAACGCCCTCTCAGCTTGACGAGATGGAAACGAGCGTCTCTTTCAGCTCGCGGAGGTCGAGATCGGAGATGTCCTCCACCCCGCCGATCCTTACGGGCAAAATGAAGTGGATGGTGTCCCCGATTCGCTTTTTGTCCGCTTTCATAGCGGTCAGCAGATCTTCGGGCTGGAAGGTCCGCGGAATTCGGACGGGCAGCCCCCATGCCCCGCAAAGCCCTTCGAGCCGTTCGAGGTCTCCCGCCGAGAGCTTTCCGAGGCGGACCGAGAGCGTGGTTGCGGCGATAAGACCCAGGGCGACCGCATCTCCATGACAAATCCTGTAGTTGCCGGCCTTCTCGATGGCATGCCCCACGGTGTGGCCGAGGTTTAGAATCCTCCTTCGCCCGGTTTCCATCTCGTCTTCCTCGACCACCTGAGCTTTGAACATGCAGCAGGCCGAGATGATCCGGAGCAGCGCCCCCCGTTCTCTGGCAGCGATCGCTTCGCCGTGGCTCTCCAGAAATTTCCAGAGGAGTTCATCACCTATCATGGCCGTTTTGATGACTTCGGCCATGCCTTGCCTGAATTCCTCGGGGGGAAGGGTTTCGAGGAACACGGGGTCCATCCAGACGGTGCGCGGTTGGTGTATCGCTCCGATCAGGTTCTTCCCCTCGGGAAGGTCCACGCCGGTCTTCCCGCCGATGCCGCTGTCGACCTGTGCAAGGAGCGTCGTCGGCACATGGTGATGCATGATGCCGCGCATGTAGATGGAAGCGAGAAAGCCGGCCACATCTCCCGTTACCCCGCCTCCCACGGCAACGATGGCGCTCTGCCGGTCGGCGCCCGCCCGGACGAGCCTGCCGGCAAGACGTTCGAGGGCGGAGAGCCGCTTGTTCACCTCCGATGCGGGGAAAAGAACGACCCTGCCGCTCTCCTCATCCGGCCAGCCGAGCTCTGTGACGCGCTTCCCCCAGAGGCGCCAGACGTTTTCGTCCCAGATCCAGTAGGGAACCCGGTTTTCCGGGCAGGATTCGATGACGCGGCCGATTTCCCCGAGCAGCCTCTCTTCGATGATGACCTCGGAGGTCCGGCGCGGAATGTCCTTCAATTCAATGGTAAACCTCATGGCGTTCCCCCTGTGGGACTCCTCTGTGGCGTCCAGCCTTCCCGCGCGTCACCGCTTCGCTTCTCCGGCATCGCGGCAGGAATCCCCTCCGTCGAGACGCCTCTCGGCAGCCTTCTCCGCGGCGACTCCGCAGCATCCCGAACACCCCGAACAGTCCGGGGTCCCGGACCTGAAGATCCGGGCATAGTAGCGGACCACATATACCAGAATGCCCGCCACAACAAGAGTCACAATCAGCGTCTGCCACATCTTTCTCTTTCCTCTCAGGACCCGATCCCGATCCATCGGCCGCCCTGGTAGATTGCGGCGGCCAGTGCAAAGGCAACGGCCGTATTGAAGGTCATGGAGAAAAGTCCCCATTTCCACGCGCCCGATTCCTTGACGATGCAGGTCACGGTGGCGAAGCAGGGTGCGTAAAGCATGATGAATACGATAAGAGCGAACGCCCTGAGGGGATTCCAGAGGGGGTCCGAAGCCAGTTGTCCCCCGAGCGGGACGTCCTCTCCTCTCTTCGTTCTTCCCATGGAATACGCCGTTCCGAGAGTCGACACGATCAACTCCTTGGCCGCGAAACCCGAAACAAGCGCCACGTTGGTCCGCCAATCGAAGCCGCACCACCGGGTGACGTATTCGAGAGACAGCCCGATGCGCCCCGCGAAGGAGTGTTTCAGTGCCGCCAGGGCTTCATCGCGCTCCAGGGCGCGAAGCGTGTCGCGGGCGGCAGCAACGGGAGCGGGAAGCGAGGCTTCCCCGGCTTCCATCTTCAAGCCCACCGCAGCGGCGCGCAGGTCTTCAGGAAGTTCGGAAAGAACGGCTTGCCGCTTCTGGTCGAAGAGGTTCTTCTCTCCGGACGGGAGGGCGGGAAAAGCCATGAGCGCCCAAAAGAGAATGGAAATGGCCAGGATGATCGTGCCCGCCTTCCGGATGTATTGCCAGGTTCTCTCCCAGGTGTGGATCAGGAGCCCTTTGAAGGTCGGGAGGCGGTACGGCGGAAGTTCCAGAAGAAAGGGAGTGCTCGGCCCCCGAAGGATCGTCGAGCGGATCGCTTTGGCCAGGAGCAGCGCGGCCGTCCAGGAAAGCAGCGTGAGCAGGAACATCATCAATGCTTGCTTCGCGGGAAAAAAGGCGGCGATGAGCATGGCGAATACGGGCAGTTTGGCGCCGCAGTTCATGAAGGGCGCCGTCAACAGGGTGGCGAGGCGTTCCCTCGAACTCCGCAGGGTCCTCGTGGCCATGACGCCCGGAACCGCGCATCCTCCGGCGATGCCCCCCGAAATGATGAAGGCCATGACGGAACTGCCGTGAAGCCCGAACGTGCGGAACACCCGGTCGAGCATGTACGCCACCCGTGCGAGATAGCCCGTATCTTCCAGGAAAGCTATGGCGAAGAACATGAAAAGAATGAGCGGCACGAAGCCGATGACGCCTCCCAGGCCGTCGATGACGCCCGAGATGATGAGGGACTTGAGTGGACCGGGAGGTAAAACGGATTCCGTGAAATTCCCCAGTGCGGCAAATCCCGCGGCGATCCAGTTCACGGGAACCGTGCTGTAGTTGAACGTGAACTGATAGACCACGTACAGAATGAGCATCATCAGGATCGGCCCCAGGAAGCGGTTGGTCAGCACCCGGTCGATCTGGTCCGAGAGGAAGAGCCGGTCGGCATCATAACCCCGTTTCAGCACCCCGTCCTTCAGGAGAGCGGAAATGAACCCGTACCGGTGGTCCGCTACGATCGCTTCGGGGTAGGTGTCGAGAGTCTTTTCGAGATGCTCGCTCACGTGTGCCGCGATGACTTCCATCTTGTCGGAGAGCGACGGGTTCGCTTCACGCCCTTTTTCGATGACCTGAACGTCGGCTTCCAGGTATTTGAGCGCCGTCCAGCGGGGGGGAAAGAGATCCGTCAGAAAGGACGTCGCCCTGATTTCCTCCTCCAGATCGTTCAGAACGGGATCGACGTCGGGACCATAGGAAATCTGAAGAGGCGTCCACTTTGGGTTTTTCTCCATCAACTGCCCCGTCGCCTCCAGGAGTTCGTGCTTGCCCCGTCCGGTCCGCGCCACGGTCGGAACAACCGGGAGGCCCAACCGCCTGGAGAGTTCGCCCGCGTTGATTTCCATTCCACGGTTTGCCGCAGCATCCATCATGTTCAACGCGATCACCACCGGGGCGCCCAGTTCGAGGATCTGAATCGTCAGGTAGAGATTCCTCTCCAGGTTGGAGGCGTCCACGATGTTGATGACCGCCTCGGGGCGCTCCTGCACCAGAAAATCCCTTGCAACCAACTCCTCCAGGGAATACGCGGTGAGGGAATAGGTCCCCGGAAGATCAACCAGGCGAAGTTCGCTCCCGTTCAGCCGGTAGAACCCTTCCTTTTTTTCCACCGTTATCCCCGGATAGTTCCCCACGTGCTGGTGAGCGCCCGTAATCGCGTTGAAGAGCGTTGTCTTGCCGCAATTGGGATTTCCCAGCAGAGCGATAAGACCCCGTTCCGAATCGTTCTTCATGTTGTCTCATCCACCTCGACATGGATATGATCTGCCTCGTTGTTCCGCAAAGTCAGCGTGAAATCTCGTATTCTTACGGCAACGGGGTCCTGCAAGGGCGCCCGTCCCTGCACCAGGAGTGACGCCCCGGGCACCAGGCCCATGTCGCGAATGCGCCTCCCGAGTTCCCCCACGGCGTTCACCTTTGCAATCGTGCCCCGTTGCCCGGCAGCCATCTGTCTCAAAAGAATCGTGCGCATGAGTCTTCCCCGCTCTCCCCGCCAAAAATTAGGCGCGCCTAACTTTTGGCGCCTTGAAAAAGCGGCCCGTAATGCCGACCGCTCTGAAATTGGCCATGTGGAAAAACAAAATGTCACAACACGGATGTGACCATGATCTTTTCGGATATCCCCGACCCGAGGCTGAACGTTCCGCCGTGTACGCGAACGAGACAGGGGGAACCGCATCCCTCGCAAAGCAGCTCCATTTCGACCCCGGGATAAATTCCCATCGCAGCCATCCGGGCGCACAACTGCCTCCCGCCCCGTATGCCGCTCACTTTGAACCGGCTGCCCGCTTTTGCATTACTGAGAGGGAGCCCACACCCACACGAAGTCTTCGTATCGCCACAGCGAGAATGATTTTCCTGCTTGCACCCGTTCCACATAAAGCACCTCCACACACTCGGTCCTGCGTTCAATAATTAGTTAATCCAAACTTTATATGCAGTCAATATCTTTTTTATGAAAACCTATCTTGCCGCGCAAAAGAATGCCTTGACTTCAGTCAAGGGAAGGCTTTCATTGTCTTTCAAAATCGATGGTGTAAACGGCTATTCTGGCACGCTCTCAGAGGTTGAAGACACGTTGCGAAACGGCGTTCATCCCGAAGACCAAATCGTTCTCCTTCCCCTTTCGACGAGCCGCGAGGAGCGGCTTATCGAAGGAGATCCGGAGGCGCTTCTCGATCTTTGCCGCCATTCGTCTGAAGAAATCAGTGAGGCAGCCTTCGCCTCCCTGATCGATGGCGAAGGCGATGACGAAGCCGGCCATTTCCGGAGGCTCGTCTCTTTCCTTCTGGGAAGAACCGGCGGTGCGGCGAAGCTTCCGCCCCCCGTTCGAGGATTTCTCCTGGAGTGGATCGCCTTCATGGGAGAAGCCCCCAGCGATCCCTGCTTGAGGGAATCGATGGAGCGATTTCTTGCGAAGCTCCCGGCTCGCTTTGTGGATCGACTCTTCAAGGAGCGATTTCCAGCTCGGCCCTTTCTGCGGCACCTGAAGGCCGGGCCGGCGCCGGGCCGCGCGGGCGGCCCGTCTTTCAAACCTCTGTGGCGCATTCTGAGGAAGCGCGTCCTTGGAATCCAATCTTCCCCCCCGTGGTATTCGCTCACACTCGCGGATCTCGCTCCGCTTCACGTCCAGAGGTCCCCACGAGGCCGCCAACGCCTGCGAAAAGGCCGCTGGCTGGCCTTGGGGCGTCCGCTATTCCAACCGCAAGGGGAAATTCCCGCCGAACCTTCCGCACCGCTCTCACCGGCTTTCCCTCAATGGGGTTCCTCGGGGAACCTTACCGCCCGTTTCTGGGAAGACCGTTTCCGCTGGCAATCTAGAGAGTTGCTTTCCGTGAGGGAAACGGCCCGGCGGGTCAGCGAAGCGACGGGACGCACCGTGCTGAGCTGGCATAACGCTGCGCTTGCGGCGGCCGGGGGGTGGGCTTTCGAACCCCTCTGCAGGGCGTTCCCTTCAGGACTCCTTTATGAAGAGTTCCTGTCGGGGGTTGAAAGGCGGCTCCGGTCCGGGGAAGCGAATTCCCCGGACTCCATGGAAGCGCTTCGCGATCTTCTACACCGCCGGGAAGAGCGTCTCGTGAAGCCCGCAATACTCCACGCGCTCCGGGAAGACCGGGTTCGCGGGTTCTTTGATGAGTCCGGCGAGCGACAATGCGGGGAACGCCTCCGGGCCGTGCAGGAGTTTTTCGGCCCGCTTTCCGGCGCCGTATCGTTGGATGGAGAAAAGCACGGTTGGAGCGGTCCTTCGAGCCCGCACCAGCAGACCGCCATCGAGGATATAATCGCTTCGGCCGAGAGGATTCGAGACTCCTGGCCGCACGGGCTGCTGCGCCTTTCAGCCGCCGTCCGCGAGGGGCAACGGCTCATGGACGAGGGGTCTCTCTCGTGCTTTGTCCTGCCGTGGATCGACAAATTTTTCATATCGTCGGAAAGAGAAAAAGATTGGGAGTACCTGCCACTCCTTGTGAAATGGCTGGAAGACCGAGGAGTGCGGCCTCTCGTACTCTTTTGGGACGATACTTCCCACGCCCGTGCGCCCAGCCTGCAGTTGGCGTTGAAAAGGATGAAGGAGGGCGGCTGCCGCTGCCGGGGTCTGGGGGTCTTCGACGCCGGTGGCGGGACCCTTCGGGAGAGCGCCGTGGATATTGTTTTGCGAGAGTACCGGGAGGTGAGCCTTTTCGCCCTGCGGCCTTACAGCGACGTCCATTCCGGCGAATCCTTCCACCGGATGCTGGAGCGTTTCGCGGTCGCATCGGAGAGGTCCTACGATTCTTCCTGGAAAGACGACCTCTCCTTCCTCTACGCCGGAACTCAGGTTTTCCCCCTCCTTTCGGTGCGGTGTAGACTGGATACCCATCCCGCCTGGGTGGCTGCCGGAGGGTTTCGGCATCCCTTCGGGGCATACTTCCGCGAGCGATTGCGGCGGGCGGCCCCGTGGAATTCTTGCATGCAGCCGGACGCTTTCTCGCGGCAATATGCAGCCTGGGCGAACCTGGGTTGAGCCGTTCCGTGCGGCCGGTCCACCAGCCCGATTTCACCACGGGAAATCGTTTCCGAAAAGAGAACGCTCACGTATAATAATACCAGGGAATTGTCGCGCGAGCCGAATTGCGGGTGGGCGGACTTGAAAAAGCGATTGACAATACTGGCGGTTTATCCTTAGTTCTAGGTTTGCCGCGAGAGATATTTCCCGTGATGTCTGAAAGGGTGTTTAAGAAGTCGTCAACAGCCTGGTTCTCGTCGTTCCCGCAAAGGCGGGAAACCTGCCCCCGCTCGATGCCGGAGATGGCAGGATCTTTTCAAGGCTTTCCCGAACCCGTGGGACTCTCTCCCCGCGCCCCCTGCTTGAAGCATGCGGGAACAAGTATCAAGCGAGGAGCGGGGGGGACTGGTACAGGCGACTTTCTAGCACGCCCCTGGAGGCGATTTCGGGGACGCCCTCGTAATGATTCGGAAGCGCGGCAAAACGGGTGGATGGGGACCTCTAGTACAGGACGGCGGAAGTCCCTGACCAGTTCCGGTGGGCACAAGAAGGCGTGCCCACCCTACAGTGCCAGCCGTTTGGTAGGGTGGGCACGGTTTTATCGTGCCCACCAAAACGAGTGCCGAATTTCCGCCCGCACGTACTAGAGTCGCAAGGGTCGAGTGTTTGCATGATTAATTTTCAGAAAGCTCGAGATCGAATGGTTGAGAGCCAGCTTGCGAGCCGCGGCATTCACGATTCGCGAGTCATCGAAGCCATGCGCAAGGTTCCGCGACACCTGTTCGTGGATGAAGCCCTCCAGGAACAGGCTCATAGCGACCACCCGCTTCCCATAGGCGATAAACAGACGATCTCCCAGCCTTATATAGTGGCGCTGATGACCGAGAGCCTGGAGCTGAAAGGGAATGAAAAGGTGTTGGAAATCGGCACGGGCTCGGGCTACCAGTCGGCCATCCTCGCGGAACTGACCAGCCGGGTTTTCTCCGTGGAACGCTATCCGAACCTCGCGTACAGGGCCAACCAGGTTCTTCAGAAACTCGGCTACAAGAACATCATCATCCGAGTGGCGGATGGGACACTCGGTTGGCCCGAGGAAGCGCCCTTCGACGGAATCGTCGTCACGGCGGGGGCCCCTCAAATACCTCAGCCGCTGGTGGATCAATTGGCTGAGGGAGGCAAGCTGGTTGTGCCGGTGGGGGATCGCATCACACAGGATCTCATCCTTGTGGAACGGTTCGGAGATCGAGTGAACAGGACCAATCTCGGCGGCGTCCGGTTCGTGGACCTGGTCGGCAAATGCGGATGGGAGGGGTAGGTATGCGGGGTCCGTTGGTCGGAGTGATCGGGGCGAGGTCCTGTTCGGCGGAAGTCGACGAACTGGCCGCGGAGGTCGGGCGTGAAATCGCGAGGCATGGAGCCGTCCTGATTTGCGGCGGACTCGGGGGAGTCATGACTGCGGCGGCACGCGGCGCAAAGCAAATGGGAGGATTCACCGTCGGCATTTTGCCGGGCGCCGCAACGGCAGACGCCAATCCGTATATCGATTTTCCCGTCGCCACCAACATGGGGCAGGCGAGGAACGCCGTGATCGTACAGACATCGGACGTCCTGATCGCCGTTTCAGGCGGCTATGGGACCCTTTCCGAAATGGCTCTGGCTTTGAAAAGCGGGAAAGCGGTCGTGGCCCTTCTTCCTTCGTTTGCCGTTCCCGGCATCCGGACGGCCGGATCTCCGAAGGAAGCGGTTCGGGAAGCCCTGTCGTCGATCGATGAGGGTTCCCGGTCTCGCGCCTTCGCGTGAGACGGCATCGAACCGGTCGAATTGCCCGGCCTTCGGTTGGGGACCGGCCCGCGTTTCGCTCCGCCGGTCCATGTCACATCGCTCTTAACCCGTGGTTTAGCTTTGGGGTTCCGCACATGGCGCCATCTGATTCCGGTCCTGAAAAAGGCAAGCGTACAGGTCGAAAAAAAGCGGATCATACGGCCATCATCGAGGGGTTGAGGCAAGAGAATGAGGCCTTGCGCGCCCAGTTGGCGCGCGTGGTGGAAGCCGCCACCGACAACGAGAAGATCTGGCGGCATTTTGCCGAAATCGAGAAGATTCTGTTTCGGACGCGTGAACTCGATCGTCTGGTCGAGGAACTCCTCCTTGAGATCAAGAACCGTTTTCAACCCGACCGGCTGATCCTCCTCATCTGCCATCCGGACCTCCTGGAGCGATTCTTTCCCGACATATCCATGGACGACGATCCACTGGATGAGGGAACATGGCTGCTGCCTTTTCCCGCCGAAGCCGGCCGGAACTTTTGCGGCCGGTCGGCCGGCCCTTTCGTGCTTTCTTCGGAAGACGTCGGGGAACTCGCCGATCTCCTGCCCGCCGAGGCGGCTGCGATTCAATCCGGCGTGGTGATTCCCTTGAGCATTCACCAGGTCTTCTTCGGAGGCCTTTTCCTCGGCAGCCTGGATGGCGGACGGTATCGCCCGCAGGATGCCACGGATCTCCTGGAACAGCTGGGGATCAAGATCGCCCTCTGCATGGACAACTGTCTGACCTATGAAAAAGTCAAGGATTTCGCCATACAAGACCCGTTGACGGGGCTCCTCAACTTCTTTCAAATCCACATAGTCCTGGAACGGGAATTCCGGCGGGCCAAGAGGAGCGGAAGTCCCCTTTCGGCCATGATGATCGACCTCAACTTCGTGCATGAATTCGATGGGGATTTCAGGATCGGAAATGAAATCTTGAAGCATGCCGCCCGGTTGTTGCAGGAAGTCCTGCCCGCAAGGGAGTGTTTTCTCGGGCGTTACGGGAGCGACGATTTCCTGGTGCTCCTGCCCAACGTGGAAGGGGATGAGGCGAGGGAGGTCGTGCCGTTTCTCACCCGGACGATCCGCAAATCCCCCTTCAAACACCAGAACGCCGCAGTGTTGATCCAGAGCGTTATCGGTGTCGGGTCCATGGAAGAAGGGATGGAGCGCCCGCGGGATCTCCTGGACGCCGCCTATACGGATCTCGTCCACCTGAAGATGAAACGGTTCGACACCGGAAAGTGATCGGGGCGATCCATGCGGGGGAGGAACCACCCATCGCGGTTATTCATCCGGTCCCTCCGAACCCGTTCGGTTCACGGTTGCCTTTCCGGACGCGTTGTGATAATCGAATGAGTCTTTTATGTCGGGGCGTAGCGCAGCCTGGTCAGCGCACCTGCCTTGGGAGCAGGGGGTCGGAGGTTCAAATCCTCTCGCCCCGACTCGGTTTACGGGGATTTGAGGAAAGGGGGGTAATAAAAAGGGGTAATATTTTCATGAAGCCCTCTGAAACGGGAGAATTTTCTTCGGGCCGTGCTCTTGAACCGAAACCGACTTTCGTTTCTCTTTTCGAATCGATCCTGAATCAGGCTTTTTCTGCACGGTGCTAAAAACATCCGGAAGCAAGCCGATTGCCCTCTCTTTTTCACCGCTTAACAGTTCATAGTACGTGTTCGCGGTCTGCTGGGTTGAGGAGTGCCCGAGCATCTTACTTACCGCCGCCAGATCCCCACCGCCTGTCAGCATGACCGTGGCAAACAAGTGTCTGACGTCGTAGAACCGGCATGGGTAGGTGAGTTTTGCCCTGGTGCAAGCCGTCCGAAATGAACGCCGGAATTTCTTCATTTGCTTGCCGTGATACTCTATGAGGAATTCCGTTTTTGCTTCGGCTTTTTTCTGAAGCAAAGCTTCCCGGAAAGCGTTCGAGATCGGCACATCGTGTAGGGTCTTTGTTTTCTGGGAGTAGATTTCGACAACGCTCCGCTCAAAATCGACGTGTCCCCACTTCGCCGCAAGCAGTTCGGAAGGTCCCGGTCTTGTGCCAAGGTTGAAAGCGACTTGAAGCGCTCAGCTTAGATGTGGTTCTGCATGGGCGATGAGCTTCTGCAAATCTTCAACGGTGAGCATTGACCGCCGGGGAGTTTCCTTCTTTTTGCTCCAGTTTTCGAACGGGTTGTTTTTTGTGATTCCATGTTTCTTGCCGAACCGGAAAGCAGCTTTCAGGTATGTGAAGTACCTGTTCCGGGTTGACTGGGAACGGTGCTCGAATTTCTCTGCGACCTTCAGCATGTCACCGGCATAGGTCAGGTGTATCTAATCACAGGGTACGTTTCTGCCCAGACAGCGCGGGGGGCACCACGAAAAATTTGACTGAATGGAGGACGGAATACCATTTTTAACGGGAAACGAGTCCGAACCGTGGGGTCATGCCTGCAGCAATCGGCGCTGAAGCAGCGCCTGCATATCCCGCCGACCATCGGCGATCACCATAACGTAGACGGTCTCGGCCATGACCCGGTAAATGATGCGGTACGGTTTGAAATAAATCTCCCGGTACTCCCGAAGTCCAATGGCCAGCAATTCCTTGGGGTAGGTCCCGCGTTGGGGATTTTCGGACAGACTGGTGAAGCCCTTTTCAATCCGTTCGAGGACATGGTCCGCCTTGCCCGGTGCGTCGTGCTTTTCGATGAAATCGTACAAATCTTCCAGGTCTCTGGCAGCGTCGTCCGTCAGGAACACCTGAAAGGGCATCAGCGATCCCTCCCACGTTCACGAACGGCTTTGACGGCGTCGGCCGCGGACAGGACCCTGCCTTCTTCGATCTGACGAGTACCGAGCGCCAGAATTTTCAGCAGCGCCATGGTTTCTTGCGTTTGCTCATAACTTTCAATGTCCTGCATGACTACCTTGGCTTCGCCATTCTGGGTGATGATCAAGATCTCTCGTTTGTCTCCCAGGTTGCGCACGATCTCTGCGGCATGCGCCTTGAGATAGCTGATCGGCTTGATTTGACTGGTCAGTTTCATGATCCACCTCCCTCGCGGCAGACTAAATATAGTCCTTAAAAAGGTCATCAGTCAAGGTGTTCATTCTCCGGCAAATAGTCGAAGCGAACGGACGACCACTCCATAAGGCTCTCCTATCGAGGAAATGCTCTATATCCCAAAAGTGATGGAACCCCCTGTGTCAGGGTAGTTGTCGCCTGGATGGATTTTGGAATTGAGCCGCCCAGGGGGGTGATAACAAGCGAGCGTAGCGAGCTTGGGATCACCCCCCTGGGAGGAAGTTCTGCACAGCGGGCAAGAGGGCACAGGCAAATTGAAGGCATCCAAGGAAATTCACCCAATTTTTTATCATATCTGACGGTGAGTCCCTATTATACTCTTATGCAAGGGGGGGGTAACAAAGTGGGTAACATTTTAGCCCCCAATGCCCTCTTTTTGCCTTCCCCCCAACTCGTTAACTATTGAATTTACTTAGTATTTCCTCCGTAGCTCTGTGCCTTGGGAGCAGGGGGTCGGAGGTTCAAATCCTCTCGCCCCGACTCGGTTTGCGGGGATTTGAATCCTCCGTGCTTGCGGCTCATGCTTGCGGTTTCGATGAAAAGCGCTATTCCGCCTTCACGGGAATGACGTCGCAAGCGTTTCTACAACCACCACTATCGCCACCGTCTAATACAGTCGTCTGACCTTCATATTGTGTTTCCTGTTGTAGATCTGCTTGCTGTTTTCATTCAGCATGTTGCGCAGTCTTTTTTCCTCACGGGAGGTGTACATTCCGTCCGCTCTCGCTTTGTTGTAAGAATCCCGGATATAATTCAAATTTCCCATGAGAGTGTCGGCCTCCGAGCGGGTCAGCGCGCCTGAAGCGATTCCCTGATCGATGCGGTGCTGCTGATTGTAGATCATTTCATCTATCGTTTTTTGCGCCATTGCGACTCCGGCAAGCAGGCCGGTGCAAATCAGGAAGAAAATTGCCGAGATAATGATGTGCTTTTTCATGGTTGTTCCTCCTTTGTCAAAATGGGATAGCATGGTTCAGTTCAAAAAAGAGCCATATCCATCAACTTCGAGAGCGGGTTTCACCACTTGAAAGGCACACCCCCTTCGCCTTTCGTGCGGAAGTGCATGGCGCATCAACCCGATACCGGCCCGAAATCGGCATTACAACGACCGTCCGAGAAATATCCCCACCCGGAATGCCGATCGCAGGACTAATATCAAATGACGCTGGATATTATAGCGGGAAATTTTCACCATTACATCAGAAAATAGGGCGAATGCCCATTTGCCGGGATCAGCGCCGTCTCTCTCCCCCTCAGGACAGGCACGCACCTGCTTCGTGCGGTTCGCCGCCACTCCCGAACGCCACCGAATTATCGTCGGACGCCACCAGCGATCCAGTTACCATTTCGTTCCCGCAGGGTCGTGTGGGAACGAAAAATGCTCGCCTTTCGTCCTCCATGGCGGCCCCCGGCCGGTGACGGCGCACCTGCGCGTCGAACGGCCCGCCTCGTCGAACGAGGCGTAACGGCGGTTTGCTCACCGATCTTTCGGTTCTTCTCGGGATTTTCACCCAGACTATTGAACTGGCATTCCAATTGCTTTATTTCTTTCAGTGCGGGTCCTTCCTGCAAGTCTGGGAAATGGGCAGCGCGCCGCATCTTATCGGGCCGGACAACATCGCAGGAGTGCAAAGTGTACAGGAAAATAGGGTTGCTTACGTTGGGCTTTGTAATGATTGCCCTCGGGGTTACGGGAATCGCAACGTCCCTCGTCGGCCAGAAAACCAAAGCGGATCTTCAACAGATCGAAAAGTCCCGTCAGGAAACCATGGCTGCCGCCATGGAGGAGCAGAGAGTGCTCGATGAAAAGCGCCAGGAAGTCGAGAGGCTCTCCCAAGATGCGGACGCGGAAAGGAAACGTCTCGAAGAAGAACGTCGAGCCATCGAAAAGGATCGCCGTGCACTCGATGAGACGTATCGATCCAAAATGTCCGCTCTCGAAACACAGAGAAAAGCGCTGACGGAGGCCAGAACGGCTCCTCCCGAAGCGGTCGTGGCGGGCAAAGGCCACAAGCACGGGACAAAGCACTCTGCCCTGTCGGGCAAGGGCCGAAAACCGGAAAAAGGAACCGTTTCCACCGGCAGGCATCATAAGGGCCGGACGATGGCGGCGGCGAAAGTTCCCGTTCAACAAGATGAGCCCCTGAGACAAATCGCCCGGAAAGCCGGTCTTGAAGCTGCGAGGCTCGTTCAACCGGTCCAATACCAGAGCCGGAGGACCGGCGAACTGATTCTGGCGGAACCGTTCGACTTCCGTCCGGGCTCGGTGCGCGTCCGCGTGCGGGTTTGGAGGAACCAGAGACTCGTCGAGGATACCGTGATGAATTTCTCGGAAGCCTTTCGGCACGGACCGGGCCGGCCCCATGCCTGAAACAATCGAGCGAACGGACCATCTGCCTCGCTCTAAAACCTATCTCAGGAAATGAGGAACAACCATGCCTGTATCGCCGATGATCTTCCTGTACGCCGTCAGCATTCTTGCAGGGGCCGTTCTCGTGGCGTGCGGCCTCTCTCAGGGACGCGACAAGAAAGCAGCGTCTCCGGATTCCAGGGGACGCTGCGGGGCGAACGATCTTCCCGTCGAGATCCTGGACGCCGTTCCGCTTCGTTTCATGGATGAAGAGACGGCGTTGGAAGACCCGTTGCCGGGCGTTTCCAGACGGAAGCGCAGGCGGCTTGCCTCAATGGCCGCTGCCGGGACCGGGTCCACCGGAAAGACCGCTGTCGGGATCTCGCAAGTCCTTACGGCGCCTTTCCGCAGACTGGCTCGCCTGGCGCATCGACGCGGCGGAGAAGCGCCCGATCGGCCCGTAACCTTCAAGATCCACCTCGACGCCAGGGGTTCAAACGAGGCTGGCGCTATCAATGAGGAGGCTGGAGTTCCCGTCGACCCCAAATGAGGGGGGCAACCGCCCCGCCTGCGTCGGGTTCAGGAGTGGAGTCCACGGTTGCCAGGCCGCGTGTGCCTTCACGCCGTCGCCCATTCTGCCGACAAGACTTCCGCCTGCTCCAAGACCGTCTGTGTGGCTGGGGGAGTACGCCGAGAACTTCGCCAGATCGAAAGGAATCCCTTTTTCCCGGATGCGAAACGTGAGGCTGGTGGCCGCCTGTCCGCAAACTTTTTCGAAGAAGGTCACGTCCGAGACCGACACAGAGATTATGGCACCGGGAATTGCTGCGCCGGTCGCGCATTGGCGATCGCCAAAGCGAATGTTCCACTCCGTCATCGCAGAGGGTAAAAGCGCTGCCAGTGTTATAGGGCGCATCAAGGAACACGCGCTTCACCTTGCCTGTGAACTCAGCCTCCAACGCTTTCAGCGCCGGCAGGTTATCTCCGTAGATCAACCTGTTGTCGAAGATGTCGGTGTCAGTGACCCGGTGGTTCGCATGATAGGACGTCTCTGGATCCTCCAGAAGAATCTACGGTCACGGGGACGGCTATCTTTTCCAATCACAGGTGAGTAGGGGCGATTCATGAATCGCCCCTACGCCCCGAGCAGGCTGCGCTCGAATGTGGGAGCTTCCACTACCCGGGGATGTATTCACCGGATTCTCTCGATCCAAATCCCATTTCAACGGATCGTTGATGTTGATGATGTACTCGCGAGCACAGGTCAATTCATCTTCATAGCGGATAACCCGTGCATAATAATTGCGCTGCCAGACGCGGAATTTTTCTCCTCGTCCGGCAGAGTATCATTCTATCGGACTTTGCGCCTGGTCAATGAAAGAACTCGCAGACCATGACTGACTATGGCCGCATGAGGCAGCCCACAGCAATTCCCGGAGGCCCTTCAGAATGGTCCTGGGAGAGGATCGAGGATTCGCATTCTCGCGGACCTCCGGAGATTGGAGCCGCTTCCGTGTTCCTTGAAGGCACCGTGGCTCCGGCAATTGCTGAGCAGCCCAGTGGGAACGAACTTACTGCTGTCCGGATGTACACGGACTGGCAAGAATCATCCTGTTACAGTATAATCGATCCACACAGGCGGCCATCGGCAGCGCCGGGGCTTCAATAAACCAGGCGGGGGGGATGATGGAGCACGAAAACAAGTTACTAATCGGTATGGGGCTCTTCGCACTGATCGTGTCGGGAATCCACCCCTATGACCGGACTACATGGCTCCTCGAGATTGCGCCCGTCCTCATTGGAGTTCCAATTCTTATTTTCACCTCCCGGAGCTTTCCGCTCACCGCCCTGGCATATCGCCTCATCTTCATCCATGCTCTGATCCTCATGCTTGGCGGCCACTACACCTACGCGCTGGTCCCACCCGGCTTCTGGGTGCAAGATCTCTTCGATCTGGGCAGAAACCACTACGACCGGCTGGGTCACCTTGCTCAAGGCTTCATTCCCGCCATATTGACGCGAGAGGTTCTGCTTCGATGCACCCCGCTCCATCGGGGAGGGTGGCTCTTTTCCCTGGTCACGGCCGTCTGCCTGGCCATGAGCGCCTGTTACGAATTTATCGAGTGGTGGGCCGCTCTGATCGGGGGCGAGTCCGCCGATGCGTTTCTTGGGACTCAAGGGGACGTCTGGGATACCCAGTGGGATATGTTCCTGGCAATGGCGGGGGCGATCGTCGCGCAGGCGCTTCTCTCGGGCATGCACGATCGGGAGCTCGAACGGAATTCCCGAAGGGCGCACCCCAAAAGCGGCCTATTGCTTGCGGCTCTCTGCATTGCCGCTCTCAGCGCCGTCGCGCCCGGCCGTGCCGTTGGGATGGAGTCGGCGGCGGCAAAGCAATTGATCGTCGATGAGTTCGATTACGCGAATTCGGCCGCGGCCGCGGCTGCATGGGCGCCGCAGGGCGGCTCGCCCGGACCTCTCGTGGCGGAAAGCGGGCCGTGGGGAGCCGAGCGGCTTACGGTCTTTCCGTGCGATTACACAGCCGGCGACCGCGACCGGGGCTGCTGGGACAGGGACGTCACCCTCGACCTGTCATCCTATGCCGCGTTTGCTCTCCGTGTGTATTGCAGGAACCCCGCGCCCATCGCGACCGTCACGCTCTACTTCAGAAGCGGAAGCGGATGGTACGCGGCTTCCGTGAATTTGAGCGCAACGGGATGGAGCACTCTGGTCTTCCACAGAGAACAGTTTGTCACGGAAGACAGCCCAACGGGTTGGGACAAGATCGACGGCATCCGGTTTTCGCCGTGGAGGGGGTCGAAGGAAGACACGAGCGTCTGCGCGGATCGGCTCCGGGCCTACACCCCGGCGATCCTCCTCGTCCGGCCCACCAAGACCGCAGCCGCCTATGGCGAAGACGTGGACCAGTACTGCGCTCCGTTCCTGGACTGGCTCGGGTTGTACGACGTGGAGGTGGGAGAGATCACGGACGAGGGCGTCGAGACCGGCCTTCTCGATGGCGCATCGCTTGCGATTCTCCCGTACAACCCGGTGACGAGCGCGATCGAGGTACAAAAGATCGAGGCCTTCGTGCAGAGCGGGGGCAAACTCATCGTGTGCTACGTGGTCGACAGCGCGGTGACGGACCTGCTCGGCGTCAACCGGCTCGGGTGGAAAGAGTGCAGCGTTTGCGCGATGCGATTCAGTCAGTCCACGATGCCGGGTCTTCCCGCCCGCGCCGGACAGGCGTCCTGGAACTTCATCGAAGCGGCGCCGGCAGGATCGAACGCGCAGATAACGGCGACGTGGGAGGATTGCACCGGAAAGGGTTTGGATTATCCAGCCCTGCTCTGTTCGCCGACCGGCGCATACCTCACCCACGTGTTGCTAGACGACGATCCCGTCAACAAGCAACAGATGCTCCTTGCGGTCGTCGGGCGCTTCGTTCCCGATCTGAAGCGGGCCATTGCCGGTTCCGCGTTGAATCGCATCGGGCGGATTGCCCTCTATGGCGGCTTCGGCGAGGCGGCGCGCGATATCCGCGCCAGAGGTCCGAAGAGCCTGCACCCGAAAACCGTGGCGGCCGATCTGAAGAAGGCCGCGGATCGGCGGTCCGCAGCCGGGGCCGCCTACGGTCGCGGCGACTACGCGCAGACGCTCGGCCCGGCCTTCACCGCCCGCAAATGGCTTCAGATGGCCTACGCGCTCTGCCAGCTCCCGCTCGCGGGCGAGTTCCGCGCCGCATGGAACCATTCGGGCACGGGCGCGTGGCCGGGAGATTGGGGGCGATCGGCGGAGCAACTCTCGAAGAACGGCTTCACGGCGGTTCTCCCGAACATGCTGTGGGGAGGACTCGCCCACTACCCGTCCAGGTATCTTCCGCGGTCGGACACGTACCGCACCTACGGCGACCAGATCGCGCAGTGCGTTGCCGCCTGTAAACCCCTTGGCGTCCAGGTGCACGTGTGGAAGGTCAATTGGAACCTCGGCACAGCCCCGCAGTCGTTCATCACCGACATGAGATCCCGGAAGCGGACACAGGTCGATGTGTACGGCAAGGACGTCGATTGGCTCTGTCCCTCCCATCCGCGCAACCGGAAGCTTGAATTGAACGCCTTGATGGAAGCGGCAACCCGGTACGCCGTGGACGGCATCCATTTCGACTACATCCGCTATCCCGACGAGACTACCTGCTACTGCTCCGGCTGCCGGACGCGATTCGAGGCCTATCGAGGCGCGAAAGTGACGAACTGGCCCGACGACTGTTACAGCGGCACACTCCGGTCCGAGTATCGGAACTGGCGATGCCTGCAGATCACGGCGCTGGTGCGCGAAGTGCACGATCGGGTCAAAGCGGTGAAGCCGGAGATGAAGATTTCGGCGGCCGTCTTCAACGACTACCCCTACTGTCGCACGTCCGTCGGCCAGGATTGGGTCCAATGGATCAAAAAGGGCTATCTAGACTTCGTGTGCCCGATGGACTACACGACGGGCGCGAGCGAATTCGCCGCTCTGGTGTCCGCTCAACGGAGCCGGGTGAAGGGACTCATACCGATGTACCCCGGCATCGGAGCCTCACTCGGCCTGACCGCCGACGGGATTATCGTGCAGATCCTCGAAACGCGCCGCCAGGCGACTGCGGGATTCACCCTGTTCAACTACGATTCGTACCTCTCGGGCGAGATCCTCGATCTCCTCGGGAAGGCGACCACGCATCCGGTTGTTCCGTGAAGGTGCATGCTTTGCTCGCTCATTCCGGAGCGCCGCCTTCACCGGCCGGCCGGTCGACTTTTTCCGCCGTCCCTGTTTCTTTGCTCTTCTCTTCCTCGCCGGTCGACCGTTTGACCTTCATGAGGTACTTGATTTCGTAGACGGTCATCCCGAGAGTCTTCTCGCTCCGTTCCACTCTTCGGGAGACGACCTCGACCGCGGGCGATTCGTATCCGTTCCGGGTGAGCCACTTCCTGAAGCGTTCGAGGCGAATGATTTCCGCTCTCTTGGATTTGAGGGGGAGGAAGGGATCGGCGGTGCTAAAATACCAGAAATAATCGTACCCTCCCATAGAGGGAGCATAGCATACGTTGTCATCCGATGCGGGCCGGGGGATGGAGATGCAGGAAGCCAGAAGACACGCCGCCGCAAGGAGAAGGAGCGTTTTTCCGGCGGGACGTTTTTTGAGGCCGGGTCCGGGGAAACCCTGTATGCGAACGGACCTGCCGCTTGCGGGCAGCGCCTCCTCCGGCGGCGGCGCGGGTGCGGACTTGCCGTCCAGGACGACAGGGGGAATCGTCCCAGCGGTAGTTGACGCTTCGATCATTCTTTCCTCATTACAAGACAACAGAACGCACCGACAAAACCGACACGGGCTTCGCGGAAAAGGGAAGAACACCCCAGACGTTCGAAGTCTTCCATGGTGTAAAAGGGTTCAGTAAACATGTGGACCCACAGGAGCGCCATACTCAGCCGTCCGAATTCGCGGGCCACTGCCTCCCGGACGCCGGCCGGGACATCGCTCACGAGATCGTACATAAGGGCGTGGCCGCCCTTTTTCAACACTCGATGCGCTTCATTCAACCCGGAGATGGGATCTTTCCAGTGATGGACGGTTCCCGTGCTCACCACGGCGTCGAACGACTCCGCATCAAAGGGAAGCTTCTGTGCGAAACCCTCGAGGATTTCGACGGAACCGGTCAGGCCCGCCCGTTGCACGTTTTCTGCGGCTCTGAGAACCATCGACGGGGAAGCGTCCAGACCTGCCAGCCGAAGGCTCGGGCACAGCCGGTGGAGTTTCACCAGGAGATAGCCCGGCCCGGCGCCCACGTCCAGAAGGCCGCCTTCCGAACAATACCTCGATATATCCGCCGCCAGCAGTTCGTAGTGACGCTGAAAGACGGCGGACCCGGCCGCCGCGTTGTAGATTGCGCTGCCCGGCCATGGAATACCCTCCGGATGGAGGGATTTCAGCAGCTTGCGAACACCTCGATTCATGACGCCCGGTCTCCTCTCAATCATGAATGCAGCCATTAATACAGCTTTTCCTCGCTGGCTCCAACCCCTTTTCGATGCGGCGAAGCGAGCGATCGCGGCGCCTTCGAAATTGCCATTTCCGGAAAATGACAATTTACCGCTGAATGGCCCGTCTTGGCGGGCGGAACAACATATTGCTTTGCAATCAGGAGGTAATTTCGGTAGAATTCCGAATTGAATCCGGGCGGATGCCGGGGCTTGGCCGGTTTGGTTTGGTGCGGCGGCTCTGCTTCCGCGGAGATTCTGTTGCGGACGAACCGGGACAGGAAAGAAACCGGGCTCGGGTCTTTTCTCTCATCAGGGTTTGCATGAGGAAGGCTTCGTGATTCCTGTAGACGCCAGAAGGGATTTTTATCTCCTCCTCACGAGCCGGGTCTTCACACGGGTGGGTGACGGATTTTTGCGCATTCTCGCCGTTCTGATAGTGGCCGAGAAGAGCAAAGACCCCATGATCGCCGCTCTGGTCCTCGTCTTCCGCTACGTCTGCGAGATTCTGATCAATGCGATCTCGGGACCGTTCATCGATCGGATGCACATCCGGACTTCTCTCATGACGTCCGATCTGCTGCGCACGTTTATCAGCGCCTGCCTGGTCGCCGGAGTCCTTCTGGGTTCTCCCTATCCGCTCTACCTGGCCCTGTCATTTCTCGGGGATTTCGTATTCATCTTCTTCAAGCCCGCCGTGGACAAAGTGGTGAAGGTCAGTTTCCCCGTTCGAGAGGGAACCAGGGTCCTCTCGGAAGTGGATGCGGCCAACCACATCAGCAATATCACCGGCTATGCCCTGGCCAGCTTCATGGCGGGCTGGGTGGGTTTGAACGCCGCGGTCTCGCTGGGGCCGGCATTCTTTTTCCTGTCGTTTCTCTTAGTCGCTCGACTCCGTCTTCCCGGGGAGAAGGCCATCGACTATGGAAAGGTGCGGAAGAAATCCTACTGGGCCAGCCAGAAGGAAGGCCTTCGGTATACCTGGAAGAATCGCCCGCTACGGCTGCTCATGATCGGCCGATCCCTGGCGGCGGTGGGACGGGGCGCTTTTACGGCTCTCTCGGTGGTTTACCTCGCCGATATTGCCAAAGGACTGTCGTCCTACGGTTATTTCGAATCCGCTCAAACGGCCGGCAAGATCCTCTGCACAGCCCTCATCATTCCCCTTTTCCTCGCCTACCGTTCCTCTTTTTTCTTGACTGCGGTCTCCGAGGTCTTGATCGGCCTATCCTTTTTTGGGTTCAATCTGGTGAACGACGTGGTTCTTGCCTGTGCCGTGGGGGTAATGGTCGGTTCCGGGCAGGCTTCGGAGGCGGTGGGAATCGATGCGAGCATCAATCGCTATGCCGATGCCCATATCCAGGCCCGAGCGAAATCGACAACCAGTTTCGGGAGTCGTCTGTTCGGTCTGACGGCCATCGGGGTGGTTTATTTCCTGGTCGCTGTAATGCACCTTCAAGCCCGGATGCTGTTTGCGTGGGTGGGCATGTTCCCCATCATCGGAGCTTTTGTGTTCCTTTGGGCCTGGAGGACCGAAAGATTGCAGCACGTAAACGTCATCGAAAGCAAAGGGGAGGCGGAGAAACCCTATGTCGTCTGACATCCTGTTGCAGGAAGAGATCGCCGCGGACGGACTGGAGAGAGAAGCGGTGGCTTTTTTCGAAAGAGTTCACCAACTGGCCGAGGCGGGCGCCGGAGAGGCCTGCCTGACGTACGGGGCCGTCGACTTGACGCTGGGGATTCCCCCCATAGGCGAAGGCGACCGGTCCCTCGTTTACCCATTGAAGCAATGCAGCCTGGGATTGCCCGGCACATTGTGCGTGAAGGTGGCCAAGCAGCAGGCCATCTGCAGACAGCGGCTCCTGGAAGAATCCATGACCACGGAGTTTTTCCTCTCCTCGGGAATCGTGACGCCCCGCATCCGCTACCTGGACGGCTCCGGGCGCTTTTCGATCAAGGAGTTCATAGAGGGCGAATCGGTCACGAGCCTCTACATGCGGTTCGATACCCTGACCGTACGGACTCAGAACCTGGTGATACAGGGTTTGGAACGGTTCCTGAACCGCCTCCTCGAGCTCTTTCGTGAAAGACCCGAGTGCAAGGTGAGCATCAGCCCGAACAATATTTACGTGCTGAGTGAGGGGGGGAAGTTCAAGGACCCCGTGGAATACGTCCTGATCGATCCCGGGCCGACCCCGAAAAAGGACTATAACGGTTTCGATTTTGCCAAATACTGGAACGAGGTTCTCCCCGAAAGGATTCGGAAATACCAGAAGACGGGTTATCTCCAGTGGCTGGTTCCCCGGCAGGTGACGAAGTCGGAACGCGACGAGGCGAAGGAGTTCGATGTCTTCCGTGGACTGGAGCCCGCGGAGGTCTTCCTGCTGCTCAAGTCGGCCACGACCGTTGCTTTCGACGCCGAGGAGACGATACTGCGGGAGGGGGCTATCGGAGGCAACTTCTACCTGGTTCTCGAGGGAGAGGTGGAACTGCGCAAGGGACACTTTACCAGGGAAGGAACGTGGAATCCGGTTGTGGGCCGTGGCTCCGTGCTGGGTGAAATGGGTTTCCTCCTGCAGGTGCCCCGCTCCATGACCGCCGTGGCGAAAACCCCCTGCAAATTGATCGAAATCGATTCCGACCAGTTTCAGGAACTGCTTTCGTCCGGTCTCACCGCGCCCTACAAACTGATCCACAATTTCGCCATGATCCTCGCCGAGCGGTTGTACACACTCGATATCGCACATCAGAAACTTCTCGATGCCCAGCGTGTTCTTCGGGCGGATGGAGTCTGAGATGGGTAGAACCTCACCTGCCCGCGAGATTTGCCCCAGGTGTGAAGATGGCATCCTGACAACACGGCGCGTTTCTCAGGATATCAGTTTCTCTCTGTCCGTGATTCGGCTTCCGGACGTCCGGGTTGAAGAATGCCTGCACTGTGGCTTTCAATCCATTTCGGGACGGGACGTGGGTTTGTTCGAGCTGCTTTTCGCCCCCGAATATTCGCGGATGCAGGACCTCGTTTCCGCACTGAAGGCGGCGGGCTATCACCGGATGTTTCTCAGGAAGGACCAGACGGAATCAGCCCTGGCGTTCGGATCGAGGGAGTACGTGTCCGCCCTGTCCGATGATTTGAGCGCGTTTTACCTGGATAACGAGTCGGATCACATCATCCGAAGCCTCAGCAGCGCCCGGACCGGAACGGCCGCCGTGGCAATAGCCGGACGCCGCTACACGTTGAGTCTGCCCAAGCTGGGCGAGGGCGAAAACGGCGTGGTTTTTGCCTACCGGGAAGCGGAAGAGGCCGTTTTCAAGGTTGCAAAGCCGAGACCTTACAGCAGGGACCACCTGAAAGTGGAATACGAGGTGACCGAACTCTTCGCGGGCAATGGAATCCCCGTTCCGCGCATCCTGGAATGCGATGAATACGGCAGCTACATGATCAAAGAGAAACTGCCCGGCGAATCGCTGGCAGCTATCTATTACAGGCTCGGAGATCCCGAAAGCCCCCTTCATCGGATGGTGCGCTCCGAAGTCGAAATGTTCATCGACCGCCTCCTGGATTTCTTCGAGAAGCGGCCGGAGGCCAAGACATCCTTGAGTCCCAACAACATCTTCGTCGTCATCGCGGGAGAATCCTGCCGGTGTCTCCTGGTGGATGCGGGTCCCGCCCCGTTTCACGATTATTCCCGTTTCCGGTTCCCGGACTACTGGGATGTCCTCATTCCTCAGAAAATCGAGCGTTACCGGGCTGTGGGGTACATCTAACACAGCCCGGCAGAAGTCCCATCAGAGATTTTCGCACGGCCTTGAAGGACATGGAAGCCGAAGCGGACTATCCAGAGATTCATAACCCACAAAAACGCATCCTATTGCGATTGCGATGCCTTCCTTACCCTCAAATGAAACGTGCGTCCAGGTATCTATGGAGTTTTCCTTCAAAATCATCGTCCCAGCCGCCATGATACACTATGGATGAAGCGATTTCCGAAGCCAGGATGGCGCATTTCATCTTCATGGGAATTCTTTTCACCCGCGCCCTGTACTTCGGGTTGTTCTGTACCAGAGCGGGCAGGTGGTAAAGAAGGACCCTAAAGAAACGCGGCTGCTCCAGCAGATGACTCTTGTTTTGGAAAAATGCGAACAGCCTCTCGTAATGCCCGTTGATTTCCTCGCTGATGGCCGCGCTGATGTCGGTGTAGAGTTGCTTTCCCTCCTCCGCGCGGTATCTCTTGAAGATAAGGTTCGCTTCCTCGTCGGCCTTGCGGTCGAGTATTCGAAGGACATCATCCACATAGGCGTCCTTGTTCTTCAGAAACTCCCCTTCCGTCATGAGCAAATTAGCGAGAATCTCATAGGAAGAAGTAATGACGCCGCACTTGTTGGCCGAGGAGTCGCGAAGGATGATGACGCCGCCCTTCTGCAAAGAGACTCTGGCGCCGGGGGTGATGTAGGAATTTGCGCCTTCGACGATAATCCTCGCCGAAGGACTGCCTCCATTTTGAAAAAATCTCGGACAGTTGTTCTCATCGATCGTTTCGGGACGCCCCCCGCAGGGCAGAAAGAGGTCTACCGGCTCGGAAAAGATGAGTCCGGCCAGTTCGTTTTGATATTCATCGGTCGTGACCCACGTTTCATCCAGGCCGGTGTCCGTGCGGACGAGCTTCCGGTAGAGTTGTTTCAAGGATTCCTGGACGGTATGGCGGCTGAAGAGGATGAAACCTCCGGGATGGAGCAATTCCGGGTTGAAATCGCAGACATCGGTTTGAAGAACGATTTGCCCGAGTCCCTCGGGATCGGCTCCGTGCGGATCGTACAGTGCCCCCGAGATATCGGTTATGGAGACGATCCGGGCCTTCGGGCAGCTTTCGAGAAGCAACCGGATCGAGTTCCCTGCAACGTCGCCGTTCGGGCCTCCGGTGAGCTTCACGCTGAACGGGTCGCGAGCCATGTCTATGCCGATCTCTTTCATGGCGATCGTGGCGGCTCTAATGACCCCCCTTGATGTCACCCCGTAGTGCTTGTGGTTGATCCCGGCGCTCTTGCTCGACATGATCCCGGTCCCCAGGACGTACCCCCGTTTCACGGCCTGCCGTGCAATGATCTCGATCATGGCGTCGCTCATGTTCTCGTCGGGCCCTAATTCGATCGGCTCTTCATCCCCGTAATAGTCCACAACCCGGCGGTCCCTGGCCTTGCCGCCCTCCGTTATGAAGATATCCAGAAATGCGTTGGTGATTGCGTATTGCAGCTTGTGCATCTGTTGCATCACCGCTTCCCGAGTCTCCAACCCCCTGGCGTCCAGGATCACAGCAAGCTTTGACCCGCCTTCGTAGATATCCTTGTTTTTCAGGTGCTGGGTGTGGGCCAGAACAAAAGCCTCGCGGAATAGATTGTTTGAATTGGTCGTCAGTTCGTCGGGGGTCTTACAGACCACCGTTCGCCATCCGCCCCTTGCAATATCCGAGAATCCGATGTGGTATCCGAAGCCTCGGCGGCCGAAGAAAAAGGTTACCCTGAACGGTGGGCGATCCGGAAGGTCTTTGGTGAACTCGAGCCCCAACTCCGACAGGTACGCCGGAGCCAGTCTGAAAGCGAGCGCATGTTTCTCGGGAACGAAAAAATTGGTCTTTAGCGTGCTGGTTATGAAAAGAAAGCAGGTCTTGTAGACCATCCTTCGAACTTCATCGAGGTGCTTGTGTCCCGTATTGTAGCTTTCGACAGCCGCCTTCGCATCTTCCCTGGCTTCTTCATATGCCTTCTCTCGCCCCGTCAGTTCCGGATCGAAACGCTTTCTGAATGCATCTATGAGCTTCATGACAATGTGAGGATGGGAGAAGAAGGCGTCCTTCACGACGTCCATGCTGAAACGATCGGGCTCACAGTGGCCGAGGGTCGTCTGGCAGAAGGCAATGAAAGCGTTTACCAGCGAAGCGTCCTCCCCGCGCATGAGACCGTTATTGACGAAGACAGTGTATGCGGCATTTTCCGTTGCGAGGATCTGGGTGTTGTAGAGTTCTCTTTTGAGTTCCCTGAAGACGTCGGATTCTCTCGTGACGGGCAGGCCGTCGGCTCTCGCGACATAGAAGTTTCCGAGAAAATACGAATGCGGTTCACCGCTTATGTTGAGACTGTAGGATCGCCGCACACCGATTCCAAGTCTCTTGAAGACCTCCATAGCCTGGGCGAGGAACCCTTGGTGGGGTGGATTCTCCACCGAAAAGAGAATCCGGTACTCTCTTCTGTGCTCGCTCTGTCCGGTCGCCTCCACGTCCAGGAACAGCCCTTCATGCTGAAGTCCTTGCTGGTAAAGCCACAGTATCCTGGCGATTCGTTCAGGAGGCGACAACCTGACATAATCTTCGCTGTTTCGCCAGAAGAGATCGAGATTCTTGTTGAATTCCTTAAAATTGAAAGCCGGATAAAGGCCTCTGAGCCTTTCGCGGACGGCTTGCCGCGTTTCTGAGGGAACCCTGATTGTGCGTGATTTCGTGAGTTCTTCAGGACTCTTACGGTCGAACTCGAAACGCAGAACCTCCAGGTTCCGCTCAGTCCCGGCAACCGGTTTCCACGAATGGGTGATCTCGGCGTAGGAAATGTCCCGGCCATTGAGAGCCGTCAGCGTATCGTAGAGGGACCCGGGCACGTCCAGGCGGGCAACGATGAGTTTTCTCGGCCGATCGAGAAGGACCATTTTCCGCTGGCTCCCCAGAGTCTGAAGTCCCAGGATCAGGTTCGTCAGTGCTTCGACGTCATTTTTCATGGTGATGAAAAAATATCCCGGCATGTTTTCGTAGAGCCAGTCAAGGTTGCCGCCTCCCTGCCTGGACCGGCTTTCCAGCATCTGGAGGACGTCCCTGTAACACTCATCGTTGGAGTACATCCAGGACTGGAACTCCCCTTCCAATTGGTCGTAAGCTGCTAGTTGACACATGATGAATTCATATCCTCGAAATGCTGTTCGATCCACGCGAGCGATCCCCTGAGGGTCCCGCGTGGCAGATGTCTTCGTCTCGTTCAGGGTTCCGAAAACGCTTCGGAATTCCCAATAAATACGTGATCGTGACGTAGCATGGGCGGATCGTGAAGCAACCCGTTTCCTCTTTCTCCGTTCCGGATCGCATGCACCCATAACATATGAAAAGGGAGAGTCCTATTCATATTCTTCGCAATGCCAGATCCCGCCTTCCGGTTTCGGAAATCGACATATGTCAACATGTGCGCAGTTGCAACACAGTCCCATTAGTGCGCTATGAAGATCTCCGGAACCTTCGGGGGATTTCGGCGCCGGGCAACCGGGGTTCAGCAGTCTGGAACCATCGAATTCCTCACAACGCAGAATCGGCCGATCGTGGCCGGCGATATACGAACACTCCGAGGAACGATTGCATGTCGAACAAAGGCCCCGAAACCGGGTCGCCGCCGGCTTCGATTTCCGGATGCCTCCCGAGGGTTCGTAGTCGAAATACGTGGTCGATGCATTCTCGATGTTACCGGCAAAAGGCGTCTTTTCCATGGCTGCAAACCTCGCTCGAATTGGGTTTTTCTCTGATGGCGGCCCGTCCGCCCGATGCTTTCGCATCTCTTTTAGGCAAAAGAGATGCCAGGGGGAGTGCGTACCCCTCGAACAATCTCCACGGGGACCCGGGCGGAGGCGAAAACGGAACCTGTGCGATCGAGAAGATCTGTTCCCGGGGCCGATCGGGACTTGAAGGATTTTGATTCCCATCGGAGAGGCAAAGCAACGAGAGGCGTCGGATGAATCATTCGGGCGGGATGGAGGGCAATCCTGGCCACAAGCCCGGCAAAGGGCATTTTTACTTATACTTTGTATAGTTATTGGAATGATCGAGATTCCGTTCGACATGAATCGAGGTGGCGAGTTCCGATCCACCGGGGAATTTCTCCCCGGTGGGAACGCATTGGCACGGGAGGTTCACGCGGGCATTTTTTGAAGCTTCTCGCGGAGCGTTTTGCGGTCGATGCCGAGTATTTTTGCAGCCAGAGACTTATTGCCCTTTACGCTGGCGAGCACGTTTCGTATGTATTCGGCTTCCACCTGGGCCAGAGTGCGGTTGAGGTCACCCGAACGCAGAGCCGAAAAGCGCATGAGAGAAGGGAGATCCGGTACTTCTATGCGATTTCCGTCGGTCATGGCCACGAGTCTTTGGACTACGTTCTCCAATTCCCGCACGTTTCCCGGCCAATGATAGCTCCGAAGAATCTGCAATGCCTCATCTGAGAGGTGCGGCGGCTTCCGGCCGAATTCTTCCGATTTTTTCCCGATAAAGTGCCGGGCCAGCAAAATGATGTCATCCCCGCGCTCCCGCAGGGGCGGAGCATTTATGGTGATGACATTGAGGCGGTAGAAGAGGTCCTCACGGAACCCCCCCTTCCCGGTCAGAGCGTATAAATCCTTGTTGGTTGCCGCGGTGATTCTTACGTCGACTTTACGGGGCGTGCTCGACCCCACCATGCAGATTTCCTTATCCTGAAGCACCCGCAGTAGCTTGACCTGCATCGAAAGGCTCGCCTCGCTGATTTCGTCCAGGAGGATCGTGCCCCTGTCCGCGGTCTGGAAAAAACCCGCCCTCGCGGTGGCGGCTCCAGTGAAGGCTCCCTTGACGTGTCCGAAGAGCTCACTTTCGAGCAGTTGCTCCGGAATGCTGCCGCAGTTCACCGGGACGAAGGGAAAGGAGGCTCGTTTGCTGCTGTAGTGCACGGCGCGCGCGATGATTTCCTTGCCCGTGCCGCTTTCTCCCTGGATGAGGACGGTAGCCGAGTTGGCCGCCGCCTTGGCGATGGCGCCGAACACGCCGGTCATGGCCTCGGACTCTCCGATAAGCCCGAATCCGGCAGGAATTGCTGGCGACCATTCCGCTTTCTTTCTGACCCTCAGTTTATCGAGCGCCCTGTCGACGGCCCCAAGGAGTTCGTCGTCGGTAAAGGGCTTGGCCAGATATTCTTCGGCGCCTGCCTTCATCGCGCGAACGGCGCCTTCCACCGTGGGAAAGCCCGTAATTGCGAGAACTTCACTTTCTTTGAAATTCTCTCGGATGTGCCGGATCAGGTCAAAGCCATCGGCGCCGGGCATCCTGATATCGGTTATGATCAGAGCGACCGAAGTGGCGCCCAGCAATCTTACGGCCTCATCAACTCCTCTGGCGGTCAAGACGTCAAAGCCCCGAATCGTCAGGTTCCTGCGGAGGACTTCGAGCGTATCCGGACTGTCATCAACGGCCAGGATTCTTTCCATTTCCTTCATGGGCACGTGCTTTCCTTTTCTCCGCCACTGGAAGGCGCGCCTGCCGGCAGCCGCACCTCGACACACGTTCCGACTCCCGGAGAGCTGTTTACAAGGATCGTGCCTTTCAGACCGGTTACAATCTCCAAAACGACAGAGAGCCCCAGCCCCGTGCCCTGGTTTACACCCTTGGTCGTGAAGAAGGGGATGAAAATTTTGTCTTTGATGTCCGGAGTCATGCCACAACCCGTATCCCGGACGATCAGGGAGATCTGTTCCCGGGATCGCATGGTTTCTATGCCGAGCGCGCCTCCCTCCGGCATGGCCTGTATCGCGTTGATGAGCAAATTGGCGAAAATCTGGCGCAATTGGCCGGGATCGGCTTTGACCTCTCCTGCATTCTCGGCAAAAGAGAGGGAGAGCGTGATGCCCTCCTTCGCGAATCGATGTTCAAAGAAACTGATGCTCTCCTCCGCAATCTTGTTCACGCTCACCAGGGTTTCACGCTGTGGCATCTTTCGGCCATACATGAGCAGCTTTCGCACGATTTCCCGCACGCACAACGAAGTGGCCACAATCTTGTCGAGATCGCTCGCCGCCTGGCCCGGCAAATCGGGGCACTTCATGGCCAGTTGGGCAAAACCGAGAATGTTGGTCAGAGGCTCATTGATTTCGTGAGCCACGGCGGACGCGAACTGCCCCACCATGGCCATTCGGTTGGAATGCTTCATCTGTTCCATGATCTTCCGCTGCTGTTTCTCGTATAACCCTCGCTCGATCCGCACCGATAGCTCGAGTGCGATGGTGTCGAGGAGTTTTCTTTCCTCATAAAGGAAAGGTCCCTCGTCCAACTCGGGCATCGTTTCGGCGTAGATTACTTCGACGAGTCCTCTCTGTTGCCCGTTGACCGCAATCGGAGCCGATTGTGACTGTGCGCCTTCCTTGAACCCTTCAGTCGAGCAGGATTGTGTGTCGAAGGTGATTCTGGCGGCCGCAACATCGGTATGCAGCCAGGCGGGTGGAATGATTCTCACTATTTCGCGCAACGCCTCCGCCAGAGGTTTTGTGGGCGTGTCGAGGATGTTCGCAATCTTGTAGAGGCACGAGAGCTCCTTGACACGTTCTCGCAAGGACCATGTCGCATGCCAGTGAATCAACGCTGTAGATACAGTCTGCGCCGTGTACTCCAGGATTTCTATTTCGGTCGGGTTGAAAGCTTCCGGCCGTTTGACTCCGAACCGGAGGTATCCCGAGCCCGCCTCTCTGGCCGAAAGGGGAATCAGGGCAATCGACTCGCAAGCGGGCGCCGGCCAGGCATCGTCGAGCAGCGCCCGTTTGACTCTCTCTCCGGCGTGAAGAGAGTATCCCGCTACGTTGTTGATCCAAAAGCTGCCGTTCTCGGAAAGGGCTCCTTTGACCCGGCCCTCCTCCACTTCCGAGGAGCGAAGAATACGGAACAAATCCTCCTCACCCCGTCCGGCCGGTGCGGTCCCCCCTCCACGGCGCTTTCCAAGGTCTTTCACGGTAAAATGAAAGGATCTTTCCGTACGGCTGAGTGAGACGGCGCATGAATTGCTCGTGCCCCCGCGAATCCTTATGGACACCATGTCGCAATCCACATAGTCAATCAGCAACTTGAGGACTCGATAGTAGAATTCGGTTTTTGGAAGTCCTTCGGACGCCGCCTGGAGGATGCCGGACGTCAGAGCGAAAGACTGTTTTTCAGGAATCTTTATCTTTTTCCTCATGCCCGGCGGTTTCCTTCCCATTCTCTCCTCGCACGGCGTAATTCCTTTCCGGCCTCCCGGAAAGGAATTACGGTTTTCGATCCGGAGCGGCGGAAACGCCCGTCCCGGCTCCCATGGTTCGACCGAGACGGACGGAAAACTTACAGTCATGGCAACGGGCGTAAGTATAACAGTCCAGGCCCCCTCCAACAACAGATTGGGAGGACTTGACAGTACCCTTCGCGTATTTAAAGAAGGTAGAACGTGACGTGAGCGGAGTCTTGAAACATTCATCTTCAATCCAAGGAGGCAGTATGAAACGAATCGCTCTTCTTTTTTTGGCAATGGCTTTTGTGCTCTGCGCCGTTCCGGGCTACGCGCAAGACAAAGACATCCCGAATCTGGTCGGCACCTGGCAGAGCACTGGCAGCTTGCATTTCAAGGAACATGGTTTCCAGCCCAAGATGGATAAGGCTGCCGAGTATATAGTGAAGGATCAAAACGGGCGGATTTTCCATGGCGTTATGATAGTACACCGGCCAATGAACAAGATGCAGGACCAGTTTTCCGGAGTCATTGCCAGGGATAACAAATCCTTTTACATCGCAGGACACGCTGAAGGTGTGCACTTTGGCAGCATCGACGGCCCCGACGACGCAACCATATACTACCTCTTCCCTGGCGGAAAACAGCCCAGAGCGGGCTATGGGGAGTTGAAGAGGGTGAAGTGATCTTCGAGTGTCTTCCGGGGGAGAGTCCATTACCGACTCTCCCCCATCTCGGAGAGACCAGCAATTCCCGGTCCCCCTCTGAGCTGGCTCCAGGCGTATCACTCAACTTCGAGCCTTCGCGCAGGGGGGAACCTTATTTCTAACGGGCCAAGTTTTCTGCTACTAAATGGTGGGAAAGAGCAAAGGCGACGAGGAGGCGCACCATTCATGGCAGATTTTCCCAAAGAGAGCGCAATGGAAGAGAAGGGAGCAATTCCCCGATTTTCCGGACGGGATTGGGAAAATACTCCGGAACCCGTCAAACGGCATCTCCTCTGGGTGCATGAGATCTTCTCGAAGTACGAAGAGACAGCCTCACCCGAGCATCTGCACAGGAGCACCGCCCTTTGAGGTTACCAGGGGCATCCAAGCTCAGCAACTCATCGTCTGCGCAGGAAAACTCACCGTCAGAAACCGCAAACGTCGTGGTCATCTCGTTTCAATCCACGCTCCCGCACAGGGAGCAACTCGGCCACCCCACAATCAACCCGCATCCGTGCCAAATTGGTGCCGCATCATATCAGTCTTTTACTGTCCGGTAATTTCTCGTTCTGCAACGGCACGGGCAGATACTCTGGTGGGAGGTTCCTATCGGGGAGCAGGGCGGCGGGAGATGGGTTCCTCAAGAAGATGACGCCGCGGGCATCTCGCTCACGGATTGGCGTTGTCAGGAGTTGCCTCTCTCACCCCATCAAACATGGTGTAATCTGATCCAAAGGGAGCAAAATAGGGGGCAAAAGCAATGCCCCCTATTGATTGGAAAAGCTGGCGGAAGCGCATGGGAATCGAACCCACCTGGGAACGCCTTCACGCCCCCACACCGGATTTGAAGTCCGGGAGCCCCACCAGTGAGCTTGGCGCTTCCGTGGGGGAATGTACCGGACCCGGTCCCTTTTTTCAAGCCCTTTCGGCCTCTTTTCCATCGCGTACGGCGTTTTGACAGTTGGCCGGACCGGACGGCTGCGCCATCGGCCAGACGCGGCGTGCGTGCAGCCTCTTCCAGCCGTCGCAGACGGTACCCGAGAGTCAGTTCGGCTGCAATCAACATCCACACAGATGGAACCGGCGACCGATCAGGCGGCCTTAGTAAGTTATATAATCCATTTTATTTCGTATAGTTACAGCGAATCTTTACTTGATTGCAGTTTTCGGATAAGCTACGCAAAATTATGAGTCTCATGTTTCGCGTGAGACGAGACGATTGTGCACGGTAGAGCGGCGCTGACGCGCGGTTTTTTGCGGATGCCCGATTTTTTCCGGTAACCGATTGGGGAGGTACATTGTAAAGGGCTTGGGGTTTGGCAAGAAGTCGGATTCTTTGATGGAAATCAGGGCGAATTCCACTTCGCCCAGTGGCGCATGGACGCGGCAGGCGGGAAAAGCGCGGGTTGAATTGCGGATATGCCCGCGGGCGGTGATTTGCGCCGCAACCTATCGGGAAGTCCAATCCAGGAAGGCATTTACATAGGCGGAGGGGAAAAGTCTTATGAGCCGGTTCCACAAATGGTTTTTCTGCATCATTGCAGCATGTTTTCTCATCGGGTGCGCGTCCACTTCGGACCGGGAAGCTCAGGTCGCTACGCGAGCGCCCACTGACGCGCAGGTTGCGCAGGGAGGAACGCCCGTGGCCGAACTGGCCGAGATGGGCATAGACTTCGGCGCGGTCAACCCAGACAGCAACCTGACGCACGATTTCAAGGTGAAGAACACGGGGGACGGGGTCTTGGCGATAAAGAAGGTGTTGCCCGGGTGAGGCACCTGGGTAGCCTCTTTTGATCAGGCGATCCCTCCCGGCGGCGAGGGAAAGATAACACTGAAGATGAACCCCAGGAGTTGCAGCTCCGGGGCCAAAAAATCCATTCTTGTCACGTGCAACGACCCGAAGAAACCCTATTTCATGCTGACCATGGAAGCGCGCCTCGCGCCCTGACCTTTGATCTGCGCCAGTGGATCGAGGGGCGGTCAGGAAAGGAACAAGCCGGCGCCGGATGAGCGTAAGGGGCTGCAAGCCCCCATGGCAGGCCGAAAGACATGCGGCGTCGCGTCTTTCGGCCATGCGGCCCATCCGGCGCCATCTTCCCGGAAATTCGCCCCCGCCATTCGTTCCAGAAGTGATTTTCGGGCAACTCGAACCCGGGTTCCCGGGACCGGGCAGGTCGAAGCGACGCGCGGGCGGAACGCCGTCCTCCCCTTCCCTTCCGGGTCTCACAAAAGGGGCACGATATCCCCCGCCTTCCCGGCGATGCTCACGTCGTAGGCGTCCGTGTACGGCGTCGGCTCCAGATTGATCTCCACGACGAGGGCTCCTTTGCTCCTGGCGTGGAATCCCATAGACGCGGCGGGCTGGACCGTTCCCGAAGTGCCGATGACCAGCATTATCCGGCAGTTTTGGATCGCGTCGTAAGCCGAATCGAGAATGTCCGTGTCCAGGGTTTCCCCGAACCAGACCACATGAGGCCTCAAGAGCGCGCCACAGGCGGTGCAGGTGGGCAGTTCGGGAAGGGGAACCCGGAGGTCTTCGGTGAGCCTCCCGCAATCGGTGCACCGCACATGCCAGATATTGCCGTGAAGTTCGAGCATGTTGCGGCTCCCGGCCTTCTGGTGCAGCCCGTCGATATTCTGAGTGATGAGGGTGAAATGAGGCATGCGGGCTTCCATGGCGGCGAGGGCCAGGTGGCCCGCGTTGGGGATGAGGGGCGCCAGGAGTTCTCGACGCCAGTTGTAGAATTCCCAAACGAGCTTCGGATCGCGCTCGAAGGCTTCCGGGGTGGCCAGGTCCATGGCCCTATACTGCCGCCACAGGCCGTCCTTTCCCCGAAACGTCGGGACCCCCGATTCAGCAGAAATCCCCGCGCCCGTCAGGACGACCGCCCGTTCGGACGCCGCAAGCTTCTCTCTAATGATCTGGATCTTTTCTTCGGTGGATCGCTCCCCCATCGGGCATCCTTCTGTGTGGACGATCTCGTTCATTCCACTGAGCGTTTCGCGTCTTGCAGGCGCACTCCGGCGCGTTGTTCCTCCTCCAGTTGCGGCCGCAGGCGGCGCTCGTCCTCAGTGGCAAACCACTGCCTGTTAGGAACTCAACAGCTTGTCGAAATAGTCTATCGTTTTTCTCAAACCTTCATCGAGGGCCACTTTGGGTTCCCAGCCGAGGGTCTCCTTTGCGACGGAGATGTCGGGCTTTCGCATGATGGGATCGTCTTCCGGGAGCGGCTTGTATTCCAGTTTCGATTTCGATCCGGTCATATGAAGAACCTTTTCCGCCAGTTCGGCGATGGTAAATTCGCCAGGATTGCCGAGATTCACCGGGCCGGTGAAGCCCTCCGGAGTGGCCATCAGCCGCAGGAACCCTTCAACCAGGTCGTCGACGTAGCAGAAGGATCTCGTCTGCTTCCCACTCCCGTAAATGGTGATGGGGTCGCCCCTCAGCGCCTGAACGATGAAATTGGAGACCACGCGGCCGTCGTTGGGATGCATCCGCGGACCATAGGTGTTGAAGATGCGCGCCACTTTGATTCTGAGCCCGTGCTGCCGGTGATAGTCGAAAAAGAGCGTTTCCGCGCAGCGCTTCCCTTCGTCGTAGCACGAGCGGCGCCCGATGGGGTTTACGTGCCCCCAGTAGGTTTCTTTCTGAGGATGGACTTTGGGGTCGCCGTAGACCTCGGACGTGGACGCCTGCATGATCTTGCCTCTCAGCCTTTTGGCCAGGCCGAGCATGTTGATGGAGCCGTGAACGTTCACCTTGGTGGTTTGTACCGGGTCGTTCTGGTAGTGAACGGGCGAAGCGGGACAGGCCAGGTTATAGATATCGTCCACTTCAACGTAAAGAGGGTAGGTGATGTCGTGCCGATACAGTTCAAAGTAAGGATTGTCGAGCAGGTGCACGATATTCTGCTTGCTTCCCGTATAGAAGTTGTCGATGCAGAGCACGTCGTGACCTTCGCTGAGGAGACGTTCGCAAAGATGGGAACCAAGGAAACCGGCGCCGCCGGTTACCGCACAGCGTTTGCGGAGATGCATTGAAATTCCTTTCGCTTGAGAGCCTAACGCAACGGTCCCCGGGGACCTTCCCCGGACCGTACCAGGAAAACCGGCCTGAAGTCTCCGGAACCCGGAACCGGCTATAAATATCTGTAATTTAATCTTTTAACAGAAGAATGGCAATGTTTTACTGGTGCAGTCCAAGACTTCGATCCGCCAATCCCACTCCGCCTGAACGGCGCCCTGCGGTTGTCCCGGGAGTCAGATCGGACAACCGTTCCCCCATGCCTTTCCCGAAAGCTGTCGAATGCTTAGTTTCCTGTTGAATTCCATGGGTTATTGGGCTAGATATCCCCCGAGCGTTCCTTGCGGCGGCATGGGCTTCTCACCCTGCTGGATGTCCTTATGTGGGGCTGCGAACCCGCTGCGTCGCCGCTATTTGATGAAGGCTTCGCTCCAAACCAAGCAGAACGGAACGAGAAGAGCGGACAATATGATACGCAAGATTCTCCCTTACCTCTGGCCGAACCGTTGGCCTTTTGTGATCGCCCTGCTCCAGGTCTTCCTGATGAGCGGGTGCGAGATTCTCAAGCCCTGGCCTCTTAAGATCGTCATCGACAATGTGTTGAGCGGAAAGGAGATGCCGTGGAAGTTTGCGGGGGACCTCTCGAAGGAAGCGCTGCTGGCGGCGGCCTGCTTCGGGCTGGTGGTGATCTACCTCGTGCTCGGCGGCGTCACTCTTCTCAATAACTATACCACTATCAAAATCGGCCAGAAGATGGTGAACGACTTGAGGTACGACCTGTACAGTCATCTTCAGCGCCTCTCGCTTGCGTTTCACACGAGGCGGCAGGTTGGGGATCTCATGTACAGGGTTACCGCCGATACCTACGCTATTCAAAGCCTCACCATGAACGGCGTATTCCCCATCGCCACTGCAGCGGCCCTGCTGGGAGGGATGTTTTTCGTCATGCTGAAGCTGGACTGGCAACTCACGCTCCTGGCGCTCAGCGTCTGTCCGGTCCTCTTTCTTTCCATTTCACTTCTGAGCGGGCGGATCTCCTCCGCGGCCACTTTGGCGCGTCAGCAGGAAAGCGAAGTCTATTCGGTGGTTCAGCGGGGCATCTCGGCGATACGCATCATACAGGCGTTCACCAAGGAGGAGGACGAACACCGCAAGTTCATGGCGGCCAGCCACGAGAGCCTGGGCGCGAGCCTTCGTCTCTACACGCTGCAAACATTTTATTCCGGCGTGGTCAACGTTGTGATGGCCCTCGGGACCGCCCTCGTCGTCTGGGTGGGCGCGAGACACGTCATGTCCGGTATGCTTTCGGTCGGGGATATCGTTATTTTTACAACCTACCTGGCCTCCCTGTACGGCCCCATCAACACCATCAGCCAAACGTGGGGCCTCATCCAGGGCGCCAAGGTGGGCGTCGACAGGGTGTTCGAAATCCTCGACGTGGAACGTGACATGAAAGAAGGCGCCCGCGTTTTCCCGGAGGGGGGAGCGAAAGGGGATATCGTCTGGGAGGGCGTGTCCTTTCACTACGTACAGGAACAACCGGTTCTGGGGAAAATAGATCTCCATGTCCGCACGGGACAGAAAGTGGCGATTGTCGGACCTACGGGCGTCGGCAAATCGACTCTGGTGAGCCTGCTTCCCAGATTCTACGATCCGCAGGCGGGTCGAGTATTGGTGGACGGCGTGGACATTCGCGAGTATCAACTCAAGTCCCTCCGCCGTCAGATTGCCATGGTGTTGCAGCCGCCTCTCGTGTTCCCCATAACCGTGCGTGAAAACATCGCCTACGGGAGGCCGGACGCCCCGTTTGAAGAAATCGAAAAAGCAGCGCGTCTCGCCCGCATCCACGAATCCATCGACAAACTGCCCCTGAAATATGAAACGGTTGTCGGCGAACAGGGCGCGACGCTCTCGGAAGGAGAGAGGCAGCGCATCACGATTGCCCGCGCCATTTTACGGAACTCTCCCATCCTCATCCTGGATGAACCCACCTCTTCCGTGGATGCCGAAACGGAGGCCTTCATCATGGAGGGTCTCAATCGACTGATGGAGGGCAGGACTACCTTCATCATCGCCCATCGACTTTCCACGGTGAGACAGGCGGATATCATCATCGTTCTGAGAGATGGCCAGATCGTCGAACAGGGCCGTTTTGAAGATCTCGTGAAGAAGGACGGCCCGTTCGCGTCTCTATACCACACTCAATTCAATCTGCAGGAATAGCGGCCGTGAACTGGGGCGGAACGAGCTCTCCACCTCCGTCTCGGCTGCTTTGTACATGACGTTGCGAGCAGTTCATCGGGGTTCGGCGGGTCAGCTCGAGCTGAAGCAGCCTGGCGCCCGGAACGGGCGCGGCGGGAAGTCGGACCGGCGTATTGCGGTTATGCCTGGTCCGCGTTCAGGTGGGAAAGCGTTTCCAGGGTCAGTTTTTCGATGAGCGTTTTCACCGATACGATTTCGTTGCACCGGTAGACGTTGGACCCGGCAAAGACGAAGGATTCATCGAGGTTTCCCTCGGCGGCCTTTGCCAGGACGCTGCATATGCAGTATGGCGCAGTGGTCGGGTCGCAACTTTTCAAGCATCGGTAGGTGCATTTGAAAGGGACGGTCTTGCCCTGCGTGACCTGTTTCACAAAATCGTTCATGATTGCCCGTCCCGGCATGCCCACCGGGCTCTTTATGATTGTCGTATCGCCTTCCCCGGCGTTGATGTAGGCCTGCTTGAAATTGTCATGGACATCGCATTCATAGGTACAGACGAAACGGGTGGCCATCTGCACGCCCGACGCGCCCAGTTTGAGAAAACGAGCGATGTCGGCCCCGTCGAAAATCCCACCGGCCGCGATCACCGGTATGGGAGGATCGAACGCCTTTGCGGCTTCACAAACTTCGGTGACGATGTCCTCGAGTTTGGGGGTTCCGCCATCCACGACATCCTGGAAAGTGAATCCCAGATGTCCCCCGGCCCTCGGGCCTTCCACCACGACGGCATCGGGGCGTCTCTTGAAATTCCTCTCCCACTTCTTGCAAATGATTCTGAAAGCCTTGCCGGACGACACGATCGGAAGCAGCTTGACGTTCGACCCGTTTGCAAGCCGCGGGAGATCGATGGGAAGCCCTGCGCCCGAGATGATCAAGTCGACGTTCTCGTCCACAGCGGCCCTCACAAGGTTCTCGTAATTCGAGGAGGCCACCAGTATGTTCACGCCAATCACGCCGTGGCTCTGTCCTCTCGCTTTACGAATCTCCTCCCTGAGAGCATCCTCGCTAACCCTGACGTAGTCCCTGCCCGGCAGATCCTCAAACTTGCCCAGCCCGACTCCGGCTATGACCCCCACGCATCCCTGGTTTGCAACTGCAGAGGCAAGGTTCGCTCGCGAGACTCTGACCCCCATCCCTCCTTGGACGAAGGGCGGGTTGACTTCCAAATCTCCGATTTTCAACGTGGGCAAATTCTTCAAAGGCATTTATGCGATTTTCCTCATCGCGGACTGCGGACAGCCCTAGATTAAAAGAATACCGGGGCGGGACAGCGTGGTACATTTGTGCTCACCCTTCTGGTTCGCGCGCACTCACCAAACGTATCGAGCATCCAATTAACTGCGTGTGGTCCGGCCTGGAGCAGTCCTACTTGTAGCAAATCACAGGCAAGAATACAACCGGGCTTTCAAAGTATTTGTGAAAAATCACGGGCAGGCTTCAGTCGGGCTTCGCAGGGGGCTGGATCTGGTTGAATTTGATTGGCAGGCGAGTGGTGGTGGTTGACATTCTGCTTCTCATCTCGTTTTTCTTGAATTATACTCTATGCGCGCTTCAATTTGGACCCACCAGAAGAAAAGACTATGGATGCGAGGACACCCTCCGAACGAGAGGGCGGTTTCGAGCGAAAGGTGGAAAATACCCGCAAGACCGGCATGTTAGAGCGCATAGAGAAAGTCCTCTTCTCGCCCCGCGAGGGGAGGCAAGCATGCTGACTTCCGCCCCCTCGCCTCGACCCTCTACCCCTGAAATCTGGAGGGAGAGGAGATTTTTGACATGCTCTCAAACGTGGGGCGCGGGAAATCCGCGGGTCGATTCTCCCCGGAATTGTTGCGCTCGGCTTTGCAGTCTTCTCAAGTTTTTTTCCCCCGGCGCCGATCTTAATAATGCGTTGGTGTCATCTTGTGTGCGGGAAGACGGACTCCTTCCAGTGAAGAAGGTGGACTCTCATGAAGTTTCGGGTTTCGGCGGCTTTTGCGGCGTTTCTCTTTATACTGTTCGGCGGCATGGGCCACGTCAATTTTCGCCCGTTCACATTCGATGTAGAAACGCTTGCAGGGGCGACCGTCAAAGAGTCATCCCCGAACGTACGGAATGTTGAAGCGGACGAACCCGGCCGTCCCCGTCCCGGCGATCCTCCGGTTTCCAGCGTGGCGATCCTCAACAAGCAACTCAACGTGCCTGCCGGCATTCGCCTGATTGTCTTTTCCCCTCACCCCGATGATGAATCGCTGGCAGCAAGCGGACTGATTCAGCGGGTTCGAGAAACTCAGGGCAAAGTCCGGGTCGTCTTCATGACCAACGGGGACGGCTACAAGGAAGGCGTCCGCCGCAGGCTGATGCGGACGGAGACAACCAGCAGCGATTTCCTTGAGTACGGGAAGATCCGCCACGACGAAGCGGTCCAGGCTGTCTGCCAGTTGGGACTTCAGCCCGAAGACGCCGTTTTTCTCGGGTTCCCCGATGCCGGAATCGACGACCTCTGGACCGATTACTGGTCACGGCTCAAACCCTATACTTCTCCTTTTACCCGGTTCGATTCGCCTCCATACAAAGAATGCTTCAGCCAGGTGGTCAAGTATGCAGGTGTGGATCTCTCGAATGAAATCGCCCGCGTCATCGAAGATTTTGCGCCGGATTGGGTGTTGATGCCGGACCCGAGGGATCAGCATCCCGACCACTATACAACCGGGGTTTTCGTTCTGGATGCGTTGCGTAAGCTGAATCAGGAAGGTGCTATTTCTTTCGCCAACACCCGGATCCTCACGTACCTTGTCCACTACCTGGACTATCCCGAAGCCAGGACATGGATAAAACAGGTCAACAGGACCGGAGTGGGTGGAACGCCTTTCATTGAATCGATCCTCGCCGAGACCGAATGGCTCAACCTCCCGCTTACTCCCCAAGAACTGGAAGGCAAGTGGCATGCCATAGAAGCGCACCAGTCGCAGTTCAGCATGCTTGGAGACTTCTTCAAGAGGTTTCTACGCCCCCCGTATGAACTTTTTGGCGAGATGGACGCCGCTCAGGCTCTGGCCATCCCCCAGGTTTATGCCGCGGCATTGAAACGCCGAAACAGTTGATCGAACCCCTCTTTGCGCCTGATCCGTTTCCTCTTTCCGTGAGACGCCATCCCGGATCTTTCCAGGGACACACAAGAAGGCCTGGCTGACCGCCGCCTTTTGGGTTATATACTGTGTCCGCCGGGAATTGGAGCCTCGGATCCGGAGATGCGCGCGAGCGGATTTCCCGGCAGGCAAGAAGATGGCGGGACCGCATCAGCGGCTCTGCCCTCAAGCATTCTCGAATCCATCAGGAGCGAATCAAGCCAGTGTTTTCCACTATCAAGAGAATCGTCCGCCCGTCGATGCCCTTCGCCCTGGCTGCAATGCTTCTTCTCGGCGCATTGGCGTCACAAGCGTTTTCTCAAACCGCACCTACATGGAAGACGACCGTGAAAGACGGGGTCCACTGGCTTGTGACCCCCGAAGGGCGGCTCTTTTACTCCAAGGGAGTGAATATCGTCAACGGCGGCCAGGAGAGTGCGTCGAGCCGGCGATTGGAGAGCTACTTCTGGGGCAACTTCTTCCCTTCCCTGGACGCCTGGCACAGGGCCGTCGGGGGACAGCTCGCGGGATGGGGCTTCAACACGCGCGGAGGCTGGTCCGACCCCTCTCCGAATATGGGCCTCGCCCTTATGGTGGACCTTGAGCTCGGGCGGAACTCAAAATTTCACTGGTTTGATCCCTTCGATCCGGCGATGGAAGAGGAAACGCTGCGGCTGGCGAAAGAACTCACGGAGCCCTATCGGAACGATCCCCTTCTCATCGGTTACTTCTCCGACAATGAGGTGGGGTGGTGGAATTCCCCTCTCTTTTTGTGGTACCTCAAGGCGGACTGGCGGAACCACACCAAGCAGACGCTCTGGCAACTGCTGTATGCCCACTACGACGGCCGATGGGAACGTTTGCTGATGGACTGGGTTCCCGAAGGGACCCTTGCCGGTTTCGAGGATCTCAAACAGGCCGGCGCGCAACTCAAGCTCCGTCCGGGCGGGCAGGGCATCCACCTGGTGGATCGGTTCATGTACCTCTGTGCGCGTCGTTACTATGAACTCATGTCGCAAGCGATCAAGAAGGCCCATCCCGGCGCTCTGTACCTGGGGGATCGTCTGCCCCTTTACTACCATCAGGATGCGATTCTCGCCATGGGGGATTCCATCGACGTCATCTCCACCAACTATAACGTCGACGTTCCGGATGGCTGGATCGCGCCGTATTTCTTCGACGGTCTGAAGCTCCTTTCCGGCAAACCCGTCCTGGTTACGGAGTTTTTCTTCGCCGCCGCGGAAAACAGGAGCGGAAACCGCAATGAAACCGCCCGCAACCTTTATCCGAAACCGGGCCACCTCATGACGGTCTCAACCCAGGCGGAACGCGCCTGGGGCGCTGCCAATGCAGCTGTCGGCTTCGCACGTTTCTCCAATGTGGTCGGCGCTCACTGGTTCCAGTACTGTGACGAACCGTTGGGTGGACGGGTGGACGGCGAGGATTACAACATGGGGCTTATCGACAATGCCGGCCGCCCCTATGAAGATGTGACCGATATTTTCCAGCGATTGAACCCGGTGCTCGATATGCACCATCGTGAGAGTGGGGCGGCGCTTCCGGGCGCAGGCGCGGGTGCGCAGCCTTCAGGTGGAAATGCGCATGCGGCCGGACCGTCCGGTCTGCGACCGGGGACGGACGACCCGGCCCCCTCGCCGGTCCCGGGCAATTCGGACGTCTCCCCTCCCATGGATGATCCCGTACCCATCGAGCGGGCTTCTCTTCCCATCGATGTGCGCGATCAATCCCTGCTGGATTGGGATGAGGAAAAGACCAGGTTGAAGGGTTTCCGAATCGAACGGCCTCACGTCCCCTTTGGAGATGTTCATCTTGCCTGGAATCCCCGAGGGTTGTGCCTCGCAACCCTTGCCAACACCTTCGTGAATCCAGGATTCCTGGCTTTCCGGGGTGACTTTCCGCAGTCCGAAAGCTTCCAGGTTCATCTCTATGTCGAAGCAGGCGGCAAGACCAATCACTTTTCTATCCATTTTGTGCCCCAGTCGAACCCCCGTGAGCCGGACGGCTTCGAGGTCATTCCCAAGTTGGCCGTCCAAGAGGAAGGGAAGCCGGTCCAACCGCTCCCGACGGAAGGAATGATGCAGAGGATCAACAAAGCCCTTCCGCACATGGCCCTGGAGGCTTTCATCCCCGTGGAGCGGCTTGGACTGGAAAAATTCGAGGCGGGAATGAAACTGGGGGTGAACATCCTCGTTCAGAGCTATTATAGAGAGATGACCATGACGTGGTCTGGGTTGCCGACTGTGGGGAGCGCGGGAGATCCCAAGAACCTGCGCGCGGCGATCCTCGTGGATTCACGGGACAAACGGCAATCCTCGCCGGGGACCGGTATGCCCGGCAGGCTTCCCTGACACGGTTCACCTCTCACGGGGTGCAGGCGCCGGGACCGGCTTTATCCGGTCCTGGAGGAGATCCATCCAGTGATTGATGTGCTTTTCGAGCGGCATCGAACACAAAGCGATGACTCCCAGGATGGCGCAGGCGGACGCCACGAAGGTCAGCATGCCACCCCCCCGCAGACGCTCGCCGAAATAGATCACGTAGGGTTGGTGAATGAGATATATCCCGTAGGAGTAGACTCCGACGGTTGAAACGATCCTCTCCACCGCGGGCAGGGTCCGAAGCCCCGATGAAACATGCAGGAGGATCACAAACAGGCCCATGGCCGTCAGGGCATCCGAGAGGGTGTACCAAAACGTGGGACCGTAAGTGTAGAGCCCCACAAAGTAGGTCGCCACGCCCGCAAGCAACGTTGTTCCTGCAAAAAGCCGCCGTTCGACCGCCTCGGGATGCTCGAAGCAAAGCTCTCCCAACACCATCCCCGCGGAGAACTCCCACAACCTCGCTCCGAAAAAAGCCCCCTGGATGTAGTTGCCGTTTGCCTGGAGCACCGAGAAAAGCAGGTAGCGGCTCACAATGGTGATGAGGATGCACAGGCAGAAGAAAATGCCGGGCCCCAGCCTTTTCATGAGCCGGTAGAGGAAGGGGAACACCAGGTAAAGCTCCAGCAGAAGGCCGAAAAACCACATCGAGGGATTGATGTAATAGAACATCTTGTCGACCGGGTAAATCCGGTCTCCCAGAAAACTCAAGAGGAAACGCCAATCCACAGCGTCCTGACGATGCACAAAGGGAGAGACGAGGTAGATCAGGTGGGCGGCCCAATACATCGGGAAGAGGCGTATCAGACGCTTCTGAAACCAATGAGACCAGCCGTCCTTCGGGCCGCCGTGCTTTGCCAGCGAGTACGAGAGGCCGAATCCGCTCAGCAGCAGGAAGACTCCCACGGCCTGAGAACCGCGTTGAAACACTGCCGCCAGGCAGCCCTCGACGAAGCAACTGAAGGTTTCAACATACGAAGTCGGCCCGCACTGCGAAATGAAGGCCGGAAAGGAATTGAAGCTCACGGGCCAGGGATAACGGCCGTCGTTGAATGCTATAAAATAGTGGAAAAAGGCTATCCATAGGATCGAGAGGCCTTTGACGGCGTCCACCCACGCCAGTCTCGCTCCTTGGGATGCGCTCGGACTCGAGTTCATACGGTCTTCCCGGTGCAAGCCGCCTGCACTTTGCTCCATTCGGAGAAGAAGGTCCCGTCAGGGGCATTCCCTCTACAGGCCCGCTCTCTCCATAAGGCTTCCCAGCACCTTTTCGGCAGCGAAGTACTCCGCTGCAATCTCCCTGGCGGCGCGGCAACTCCCTTCGTAGTCGCTTTCTATCACGTCGATGGCCGCCAGAATGTCATCCATGGTACGGAAACCGAAAAGCCCCTTCCCCGTGGGGAGAAACTTGCTGAAACCGGTTTCCTGAGTGATTACGGGCCTTCCCGCAGCGAGATAGCAGCAGCTTCGGTCACTGAACCAACCGCTGCGCGGTCGGACGACCTGATCCTTGGCAACGGTGAACTCTCCGCGGGAGTTCTGGATATAGTCCCGGTAGAGGTTGACGTCCCGGGAGATGGGCAACGAGTGCGTCGTGCTCCATCCGTGTCTATGAAGAATGTGTTTGGTCTTTTCGGTCGCCTCGAAGGCCAGTTCGAAATGAGGTTCGCGGAGCTTCGGGAGGTTCACGAATCTCAGAAATTCGCGGCCCTTCGTCCAGTAATAGAGTTCGCCTCTGAATACGATGCGCTTGCCCCTGTTGTGCCAGGTGGTGATGGTGGTATAGGCCGAATCGGGCGAGGCGGGGCGGGGATTGTCCCACAGGTCCATGACCACGGGTTGCCGTGTGGGAAGCCAGTGGAACCGTTCCACGGGGATGGCGCAATCCGGTTCTCCCAGGTTTTCCCCATAGCTGAAATGAATGTCGTGGGCAGCCACTGCTTCAATGGTCGGTTCGTCTCGTTCGGCGATTTTGATCTGCACGGCGAAGGGGTCCGACTCGACGTAGATACGGCGCGGGCATGCCATGTGCTCTTCGCGCAGTTCCTGGGAGGCCGTCACATTTAGAAAAGCATCCGCTTCCCTGTAAAGCTGGAGCAACTGAGCTTCGGTCATCCCGAAGCACTGGCCCCCTTCGTAATTCCCCCGGAAAGCCCAACGGCCGGCAAATCCATGAGCTTCGAGGATGGGTGCCACGGCACGTATGTTTTCCGACGCGTCGGGTGAAAACAGGAACGTTTCGGGATTGTAGATCCACCGTCCCGAGTCCTCGACATAGTAAGGATCGTAGCCGAGGCGACGGAGTCCGATCAGGTAATGTAAAAACTGGTAGGTCACACCGGCCAGGGGATACCAGAAGATTATCCCGAAAACGATGATCTTCCCTTTGCCGCGCTGCGAGTGGGTCATGGAGTTTCCTTAGTTATTTCATTCAAATACAAGAATAAGCCCTTTGCCCGAATTTCGAAGGTCCATTCCGGTGCCGACTTCTGCCGACGCCGTTGACATCCCCTGCCAACCATAGATCGTCAATGGTCACAGATCCTGGATCAGTTTGGCGAGCACTCTTCCGGAATCGAAGCACTCCCTGGCCATGGACAGAGCCGCCGCCGCATGCCGGGCGTAATGGGCTTCGATTTCGCTGATAGCTGCGGAAGCTTCCTCGATGGAGTTGAAAGCCACGATCCCCTCACCGGAGGGAATCACCGATGTGAATCCCGTGTCCTGAACCGCCACGGGCCTCCCGGCTGCCAGGTAGCATGCCGACCGGCAACTGAACCATCCGGTCCGCATGGCGACGTACACGTGTTTGGCCGGCGATACCTCGCCGCGGGACGCCAGAATGAAGTCTTTGTACCTCTCCGGGGTGATGGTCGCCTCCGGTCCGTCAACCACGTTCCACCCGTTTCGAGCCAGTTGATCGAGAGGCGCGTTCACCCCGCCCACCGCCACCTTGAGAGGTACGGAAACCCTTGTCGGCAGGCCCATCAGTCTCTCGAATTCCGCTCCCTTGCTTGCGTATTCGACGCCTTTGTAAATCAGTTTTCCTTTGAAGGCGTTCCAGGTCATGATGGTCGACCACGGGGCATCGGCGGGCGGAGCGTGGGGCGTCGATGGTCCCCATAGATCGAGGGCTATCGGCATGCGGGTCGTCTTCCAATCGTAACCCGCTTTCGGAACCGTGCAATCGGGGCCATAGATGTTTTCGGCGTAGGTGAAGTGCTGGTCGTGGGCCGCAACCGTCTCGCACCACCGCTCCACATTTTCCGACCAGGAGAGCCGCTCGCTCAACATGATCTGGTTGTATCCCGGATCGGTGTCGAGAAAGACTTTCACGCAACGAGGGGACAGATTCTCGGGAATCATGCACGCCCCGCTGACATTCAGGAACACGTCTGCGGTGCGTGCCGCTTCGTCGAATGCTTCCCGTGTCATGCCATGGCTGGTCTCATGAAGATGCAGGTAGTGCCAGCGTCGTGAGAGCTCGGGTGCGTAGCGTTCAAAGAAGTCTCCAATGTATTTGACCGTATAGGCGGCATCTGAAGAGTACGTTTTCTCGACCGGGTTGTACGGCCAACTCCACGAATCTTCGTGATAGACAACATCGTGCCCCAGACGGGCGAAACCGATGGGGTACTGGAGGTAATCCCATGCAACGCCCCCGACGGGGTACAAACCGGCCAGACCGGTGACGATGATGCGCAACGCCGAAACCGACATCTGAAAACTCCTTCCGGGAAATCGTCTCCATCCTTCAAACCTGGAATCCTTTCCATTTTGTCAAGTTTGGGCGTTTTAGTCCATGCCGAAATTGTTCGACGGGTTCAATGGGGAAGGATACGTCGAGTTTTCCCTGTGCGACTGGCCCGCGGATTCTTGGAATCTTGCCAGGAGACGTATGCAATTATTGTCTTCTCAGCGATCTCCGCGTTCTCCGCGGTGCATTGTTTTTCTTTGATTGCGTCCATGCCGCGCTCGGTCACGCGGTGTGACCGGAACGTTTCCTCACGGCTGCGGCGGCTTCGCGCACGGCCTCCGAAAACGTCGGATGTCCGTGAACGGCCCTGGCGATGGCTTCCGAGGGCGCATTCAACTCCATGGCGAGCACGCATTCGGATATCATATCGGAGGCGCGCGCCGCAATGATGTGGGCGCCGAGCAACCGATCCGTTCCGGCGTGGGCGATCACCTTGACGAATCCGTCCGTTTCGCCCATGCAGCGAGCTCGCGCCGTCCCGGAGAGCGGACAGATTCCCGCGCGATAGTGGATTCCCCGTTCCTTCAGCCGTTCTTCCGTCCATCCCACGCTCGCGGCTTCGGGAGAAGTGTAGACAATTGAAGGAATGGCATCGTAGTTCACCTCGGAGGAGATCCCCGCCATGCACTCAACTGCGGCGACGCCCTCCGCGGAAGCTTTGTGGGCGAGCGCCGGTCCCGCTATGAGGTCTCCGACCGCGTAAATTGTGGGAACGCTCGTCCGGTATCGGGTATCCACGAGAACGTGGCCGGTGCGAGAATCCAACTCCACCCCTACGCTTTCGACACCCAGCCCCCTCGTGAACGGTCTTCTCCCGACCGCTATGAGAAGCCGATCGCACTCTATCGCTTCCTCCCTGCCGTTCTGCCGGATGCTCACTCGAACTCCGCCGGGAGACAGCGCCGCGCCGGCTACCATTGCGGAAAGGTGAAAGGTGAAACCCTGCTTCGTCAGAATTCGCTCGAGCGTCCTGCTCACCTGACCGTCGAGACCCGCCGTGATGACGGGCATCATTTCAACGACGGTCACCCTCGCTCCGAGGCGTTTCCAAACCGACCCCAGTTCGAGACCGATGGCGCCGCCTCCCACGATGACGAGGTGTTCCGGGACCGTCTGGAAATTGAGCGCCCCCGTCGAGTCCACGACCTTCATGCCGTCGTAAGGCAGCACGGGCAGGGGGATGGGCTCGCTTCCGGTCGCAAGGAGAATGCCGCCCGCTTCGAGGATCGCGGCAGCCGGGCTTTTGGAGCCGCTCGCCGGTGAACGCACCTCGATGCTGTTCCCCCCTCTTAGCCGGGCCGCCCCGCGGATGCACTCAACCCCCGCGCTTTCCATGAGCTTCCGGACGTTTTCGCCAAGGCCTTCGACCACCCTTTCCTTCCTCGCCATCATGGCCTGGAGGTTGAGCTTGACCGAGTCCGCGAGGATGCCGTGTTCTGCAAACCCGGTTCTCATTTGTTGGTAGTATTCACTGGAATCCAGAAGGGCCTTGCTTGGAATGCACCCGACGTTGAGGCACACTCCGCCGGGCAGGGGGTCTTTTTCCACACAGGCGACCTTCATCCCCAGTTGAACGGCCCGGAGGCACGCCTTGTATCCGCCGGGACCCGCCCCGACGACGATGAGATCGAATCGTTTCCCGGGCGTCATCTCATATCTCCATCACGATCCGTTCGGGATTCTCCACGCATTCTTTGATGCGTTTCAGGAACTTGACCGCTTCTCGGCCGTCGATGAGCCGGTGGTCGTAGCTCAGTGCGACGTACATCATGGGCCTGATAACGATTTGACCGTCGACGGCCACCGGCCGATCTTCGATCTTATGCATCCCTAGAATGCCGCTTTGGGGCGTATTGAGGATCGGGGTGCTCATGAGCGACCCGTACACGCCGCCGTTGGTGATGGTGAAAGTCCCTCCTTCGATGTCGGAAAGCTCCAGGAGATTCCTCCCGATCTTGGCCGCAAAATCCTTGATGGCCTTTTCGATCTCCGCAAAACCGAGCCTGTCCGCATGCCGGATGACCGGTACAACCAGGCCCCGTTCCGCTCCCACCGCGATGCCGATGTGGTAGTAGTCATGGTAGACGATATCTCTGCCGTCGATGGAGGCATTGACTTCCGGGAATTCCTTCAGCGCAACGATGGCAGCCTTGATAAAAAAAGACATGATGCCAGGGGAAACGCCATATTTCTTGAGAAATGCTTCCTTGAACCGAATCCTTGCCGCCTGGACGCGGCTCATGTCGATTTCATTGAACGTGGTGAGCATGGCGGTGTTTTGCCTGGCTTCGAGAAGCCGCTCGGCGATTCGGAGCCGAATGCGGCTCATGGGCTGACGCCTGACAGCCTCTTGCGGGCGATGGACCTCGGCGCCTGAAACTGCGCCGGCGCCTTTCGGTGAACCGGCGAGTGCTTCCTCGGGAGCCTCTTGCAGCGCCGGGCGCCCCGGCGGCCTCCTTTCACCGGCCATCCGTTCCATCGCCTCGGCCCCGGCGGATTCTTCCAGAAAGAGGAGTACGTCGCCTCTGGTGACTCTGCCGCCCGGTCCAGTTCCGAGTATTTTCGAGACGTCGATTCCCTTCTCGGCGACGAGACGTTCCGCCGATGGCGGCAGTTCCCGCACGGAGGGGCGCTCCCGTCCGGGTTCTTTCCCCAACGCAGGCGGACTCTCGGGCGCTTCCTCGCCGGAAATGGCCGGCAGCTTCCCCGGATCGGACGCACGGGTGGATTCCGGCGTCCCTGCAACGGGTTCCGCTTCTCTCTCTTCCCGTGCAGGTCCATGGGGCTTGAGGACTTCGCCCATCTCTGCTGCTGCCTCGAGGATGCCCACAACGGACCCTATCGCCACCGTTGCGCCTTCCCGAATGAGGATTTTCAGCACTCCGTCGGCTTCCGCAGATACCTCCAGGGTGACCTTGTCCGTCTCGATGGCGAACAGGGGGTCGCCCTTCCGCACGAAGTCGCCGTCTCGCCTGTACCACTCAGCCAACACCGCTTCCTGCACTGATTCCCCCACCTCGGGGACGCGAATCTGAATCTGCATGACAGGTCCTCGTATTCCTGGAAGTTGGTTTCCTTGAAAATGCAGGTTATCTTGCCATATCCGGGCAGATGGGCAGCCGCGCCGTTTCTCAGGATTCCCGGCTGCGCGAGTATGCAGACGCCCGAAGAGTTTCATCCTTATCTGTTGCGACCCAAACGGGTCATTGCGGCTGGTGAAACCGTCAAGACCACCCTTCGACGGGGTGAAATCGATTGCCGGAGTTCTCGAAACGCCCTCAGTTCCCATGGCTTTAGGACGCGAAGGCGCGCTCGATGACCGCCGCCTGTTCTTCCTTATGAATCTTCATATGTCCGACAGCCGGGCTTGCCGCCGCCGCCCTCCCGACGTAGTGGATCTCGCTCCCGGCCAGAGCGCCCAGTCTCGATCGGACGAATTCCCAGGCGCCCATGTTCCGCGGCTCCTCCTGCACCCAGCGCCACTCCCTTGCACGGCTGCACGCGGCGGCGGCCTCGCGCATTCGATCCCGGGGAAAGGGGTAGAGCTGTTCGATCCTCAGAATGGCAGTGTCCCGGTTCCCCGATTCGTTTCGTTTCTCCAGGAGTTCATAGTAGATTTTTCCGGTGCAGACGAGCACCCGGACCGCTTCCTTGAAATCGTCCGAGTCGGCGATCGCTTCACGGAAAGATCCCGTTGACAGTTCGTCGAGCGTCGATACCGCCAGAGGGTGTCTCAGCAGGCTTTTGGGAGTCATCACCACAAGGGGCTTCCGGAAGTCCCGTTTCATTTGCCTTCGCAGCAGATGAAAGAGCTGGGCCGGTGTGGTGGGATTGCAGACCTGGATGTTGTCTTCGGCGCACAACTGGAGGTATCGCTCCAGGCGCGCGCTGGAATGTTCCGGCCCCTGCCCCTCGATGCCGTGAGGCAAGAACATCACAATGCCACTCAAGCGCCCCCATTTGTACTGGGCGCTGGCAATGAATTGATCGATGATGACCTGGGCGTTGTTGGCGAAGTCGCCGAACTGGGCTTCCCAGATGACGAGGGTTCGGGGGGCGGCCAGAGAGTACCCGTACTCGAACCCGAGGACCGCGTTTTCGGAGAGCGCGCTGTCGTGGGCTGAGAACGCTGCCTGATCGTCCGCAAGCGCATTCAGAGGAGTGAACCGGTTGCCCGTGGCGGCATCGATGAGGACGCTGTGCCTCTGGCTGAACGTTCCGCGCCGGCTGTCCTGTCCGCTCAGGCGCACCGGCGTCCCCTCCGTCAAGAGGGAAGCGAAGGAGAGTTGTTCTCCCGTGGCCCAGTCTATGTTCTCGCCCTTTTCGACGGATTCCAGGCGTCTATCGAGAATGCGCGCGAGCTTGCGATGAACCGAGAATCCTTCTGGAAGGGAGTTCATCTTGCGGACGAAGGCAAGGAGACGTTCTGCGGGAACTGCGGTTTCAGCCGGATCCCCGGAGTAGTCCCCGTGGAGAGACTCCCACCCTTCAAGGTTCGGAATCTCCGGCTCCCGGCAAGTCTTTTTGACGGCCGATGCGTGGGCCTCCTCCAGGCAGCGATCGATCCCCTCCCGCATTCGCTGAACGTCCTCTGTGGCGATGGAACCTTGTTGAAGCAATTTCTGCGCGTAGATCTGGTAGGGAAAAGGGCGATCCTTGATGCGTTCGTACATTTGGGGCTGCGTGTAATAGGGTTCGTCACCCTCGTTGTGCCCGTACCTCCGGTAGCAGACGAGGTCGATCACCACATCCTTGGCAAACTCTCTCCGGTAGTCGCAGGCCAACCTGGCCACGTGGATCGCCGCTTCCGGGTCTTCTCCGTGCACGTGAAAAATAGGAACCATGAGCATCTTGGCGATGTCCGTCGAATAGCGGGTGGACCGCGCGTTCTCGGGAAGCGTTGTGAATCCTATCTGATTGTTCAGGACAACGTGGACCGTCCCTCCCGTGTGGAAACCTTCCAGTTGGGAGAGGTTCAGAGTCTCCGAGACCACTCCCTGGCCCGCGAAAGCCGCATCCCCATGGATGAGGAAAGGGATGACGCGCGTGGTTCCTTCCCCCTTGAAATGCTCCTGCCGGGCCCGTGCGATTCCCTCGACCACGGGGTCGACGGCCTCGAGATGGCTTGGATTGTTCGCGAGGAGAATCCGGACGGGCTTCTGATGCGAGGTCGTCACCTCCGCCATGTATCCTTTGTGGTACTTCACGTCTCCGCTTCCGGTCAGAGAAAGGGGATCGTAATTGTCTTCAAACTCGAAGAAGACGGTCTCATAGAACTTCTGCAGGACATTCGTCTGGACGTTGAGCCTCCCCCGATGGGCCATCCCCATGATGATTTCCCTGCATCCCCGCTCTGCTGCATACTGGATGAAAGCGTCCAGCATGGCGACGAGCACTTCTCCGCCTTCCAGGGAGAAACGTTTCTGGCCGACGTACCTCACGTGGAGGAACTGTTCGAACAGAGTTGCCTGGCAGAGCTTATTCAAAATGCGAATTCCGGTCTCCCCGTCCGCATCGGGCCGGTTTCTCTGCGGCTCCATGCGTTCCTGCAACCATCGGCGTTCTCCGGGGTCCTGGAGGTGCATATATTCCACGCCGATGGATCGGCAATAGGTTTCTCTCAGGTCTTGCACGATCTCCCGCAGGGTCTTCGGTTCCGATCCCGGGACATCGGCATGGTAAAATGTCCGGTCGAGATCCTCCTCCGACAGTCCGAACGCTGACAGTTCCAGCAGCGGATGACCGATCGGGCAGGCGGCCAGCGGATCAACGCAGGCCAGCAGATGGCCGATGTCCCGGTACCGATAGATGAGATCCTGAACCCGGGATTGTCTCAAACCTTGATTCCAGTCGCAAAATCCCGCACGTTGACGTTCCGGGAAAGCGCCCAACTCGAAACCTTCGAAAAACATCCCCCAGTCCCGAGTAACGAGGCTGGGATCGCGCTTCCAAAGACGGTATTGGGAATCGATGAAATCCGAATTCATCGTCAGGGAAAACTCCATGGATTGGGACCCTTTCAAGTCGGCGCAGCCCGGGATCGTTGCCGGGATTCGACGCGTGAGGAAAGGTTATTTTCAAGCAGCATCTGCGGGACACCGCTGCCTTCTAAAGGTAATGTTTCAAATGAATGCGGCAATACGCATCCGACCTGTATTTGCCGCGGCGACCGTTCCAGCGAACGAACCCCGACCGATTGTCGGCATGTGTCAACGAGAGAGAGTGACCGGAGGATATGAGGAACCACACAACGTATTGCTGGGGGAAAGCCGCGATGCTACTAACCTGCAGGTTTCTGGAATCTTGCCAGGAAATACATGAAAGCAGTTGTTTTCTCTGCGTTCTCTGCGGTGCATTCTTTTTTTTTGGTTGCGGCCTTGCCGCGCCGTCAACCTGAGATGCGCCGCCCGCTCCCTCTCCTCCGAATTGGGGGAGAGGGAGCGGGCGAGCGGAAGAGAGCGTCTGTATTCTTAGAGCGTGTCTAAAAAGCCTCCTGCACCGTCGCCAGCCCCACAGGCGGGGGCGGTAGGGTGGGCAAAAGCGAGAGCGTTGCCCACCGGATAAAACGCTCGCCCCATTGCGGTGGGCAGGATAAGACTCTGCCCACCCTACCCTGGAGCGTCTTTTTAGACACCCTCTAACAGGCTGCCGACGGAGTCCGTGGCGGTTGACCGTGAACGTAGACGTGCAGGTGCGTTTCCTACGGTCTTTCCGCCTGAGACTTTTCGGCGTTGAACACCTGGACGACGGCCGACATCGCCGACGCGCATTCTCTGAAGATGCGCATCATGATGAGGAAAGCGACGAAGTTCAGGACCGCGCAGGCCACCCACGCTTCGGCCATGGCAGCCGCAGCGGAGAGACCGGCGAAGAGCAGGGTCAGCACGATCCCGGCCGGGTAGCATCTGGGCCAGGTGCGGAACCTCACCAGTTGTTTCCCGCCGCCGTGTTCTTCGACGGCCATGAGCAGACGGATGGAGCCCATCATACCACCTCGCAATTCCAAATCCCACCTGTCGAAGTCGCCTCCCCGGGAGACCATTGTGCGCAGGCCTTTGAGGCTCGTTTCCAGGGATTCGAGCCATGTGATGGGCGACCGCCACTGCTCGCTCCAAACCGTGTAGGACCTCGGCGTCGGCCACGGTATGGAGATGCCAGCCACGGCGCACCGGCGCCAGGGAGTCAGACCCAGGCGGATGCGTCCTATGAGCCTCGCGAGGGGCTGGAGCACATGGAGAGAAGCCGTGAGGGCGCGAAGTTTCAAGATATCGATCGGTTTCCCTCGTTCCGGAGCGAAAGAAACTCGGGCCGCGCAGACGCAAGCGTGCAGGACGGGGATGAAAATTGCCAGGGCCAGCAAGGGAAGCGCGAGGAGCAGGGGCGCCCATTCGGCACCGAGCAGCGAGAGTCCCGCAAGGGCCGCTATGACGACGTACCATTCGGGCATCATGGGGAGCGACCACAAAAGAGTCGGGGCCGGCTGGTATATGGACTGGAACAGCGCGCTACCCCATGTCCCCTGGTAAATCCGCCCTCTGAAAGGGCTGAGTAGTTGCTCGAAACCCTTGAAATAAAGCTTCCCCGCCCATGGAATATGCCCAGCGGCATTATACTTCTCGGGCCATTTCTTTTCGAGGTCCGCTTCAGCCTTTCCGTAGTTCAACTGCTGCTTCCAATAGGCTTTGACGGAATTTCGCCTGTGATGCCAGACCATCGCCGCCGCGTTGAACCCCAGGGTCCAGCCCTTCTTCTGGAGTCGCCAGCACAGGTCCACGTCGTCGCCCGCTATGCGGAACCTGTGGTCGAAGCCGTCAATAGCCTCGAGAGCAGCTTTGCGGAATGCCATATTGCATCCGGGGATATGCTCGGCCTCCTGATCCGTGAGAAGGACGTGGATGGGCCCGCCGGGAGAATTGTACACGCAATCGGCAATGGGACCGTCATCGGGAGGCGGGAGATTCGGACCGCCAACCCCCACGTGATCGGTGGTGAGGAAGGTTGCGGCCAGGTAGGTCAGCCAGTGGGGATCGGGACGGGCATCATCATCGATGTACGCCACAATCTCCCCTTTAGCCGCACGCATACCCGTATTTCTTGCACTGCTGAGGCCCCGGTTCTCGGTGGTTATAACCTTGAAGCCATACTCTTTGACGATGGCCCCGGTTCCGTCCTTCGATCCATCGTTGACGATGATCACTTCGTAGTTCGGATATTCAAGCCTCCGCAGTCCTGAAAGGCAATCGCGGATGGTGCGGCTGCCGTTGTACGTACAGACGACGACGGAGATGTTCGGCCATGGCAGGTCCGGCGGGAAAGGCACTTCGGAGTAGGCCTTCCGGATGGCTTCCAGAGCCGGTTTCGGGCGCCGCTCGCGGTCGGTGAGTCCAAACCCCCAATCGTCGATATCGAAGCCGCCCCGGTGCCACTCGTCGGTCCAGGAAAAGATGTAGATGCCCGCACAACCCGCGGCGAACGTAGACCGTATCTGCCAATCCAGGGTGCTTGCCTGAACCTCGTCCCCGTTTCGAATGCTGTCCAGACCGACCTCCGCCATGACCAGGGGCCGTTCGCCCGCCAGGTTCTGCAGCTTAAGAAGATACCCGTCGAGCTTCTCTTTGGTTTCCAGGTACACGTTGAAAGAAACGAAATCAACGAAGGGCAATTGCAGGTATTCCGTGGTGGGAAAATTCACGTAGGTGACGAGAGCTGCGGGATCTTCGGCTTTGGTGGCATTGAAGAGTCGTCGGAGGAAGGCCTCGATGCGCTGGGGTCCGTACCATCGCACGATGGAAGCCGGAATCTCGTTTCCTATGGTGAAACAAAGCAGCGCCGGGTGCCCCGCGCAGGTACGGACGCCCTGGCGTACCCGATTCTCAATGTCCTTCGCGGTCTTCTTGCTGTCCAGAAAAGCGATGTGTTCTTCCCACGGGAGCCCGACCATAACCCGCAGCCCGTGAGACTGTGCAATGTCCAACAGCCAGCGCGGCGGCACTGTGTACGTCCGCACAGAGTTGATCCCGTACTCGGCCATTTGGGCGAAATCGCGCTCTACCATCTCGGGCGTGTGATATTCGCAACCGTTCTCCTCCGGCCGGAAAGGTCCGTACGTGACACCGCTCACATAGAACTTTTCGTCGCCGACAAAAATGAACTTCCCCTGGACCTTCGGCCTCACGCCTTCCACCACCGGAATGGATTTCGGAGGATTCAGAAAAAACTGCGCGATGCCGGTCCTTTCGGGCGCCCTGGCGAAAACCGGCCTGAGAACGAGAGCCTCGTCCGTGGCATTTCTATCGAAGCCGGATACAGACCCGGTTCCTCCGGAGTCGAAACCCGGGACCGGATCGGTCACATCAGGCGGCGACCTCTTGAAATGGGGCCTCAGCACTCCGTTTTTATCGGCTTGAATATCCGCGAGGGGATCGCCCCCAATACTGTCCGCCTTCTCGTCAGAGGGCAGGGTTCCGTCCATTACGTCCATGGTTGCACTCGATACCGCTCTTGCCATATAGTTCCCGTCTCAGTGAATCGTTGAAGGTTTGTCATCGATACTGTCCTGCACGATGCGAACGGACCCGGCGCTCGCATCTGGAACCCTACAATGGCAACAAGCATGCCATGAAACCGATGTGGCGGCGCACATGGTTCCGCGAAGAGAAGACACCGAACACTGTAAAGTTCCAGTTACGATTCTTGCGCACGCGGTTACGGTTTCTGCACAGTGGGTTACGGTTTTCGTACGTGGTGGAAATCACAGGGGTAGCAACCAAAACCGAAACCAATGGGCAGGATGGGGCGGGAAACGCTGAAATTTAAATGGAATCAATAGATTGCATGAGAGTTTCGATAAGGATTCAAAGGACGCCGCGTCAACGGCACAGCGGGAATCCTGCCCGGAGTCCCATTTTGACAATGCAGTCCTCTTCTGATAGTTTCAGGCCAACGGGCCAAACCGGTCGGGGACGGGGCTGCAGTGCAGCGTTGTGGAAATTCTCCTTCCGTTCCGTTCTCCCTGGTGCTTGCGGACTATTCGAGGAATTGCCATATGGGCCGGAACCTTTTGGAGGTCAAGGATCTCCAGACCTGTTTCTTCGCTGAACGAGGGGTCGCCAGGGCCGTCGACCGGGTGAGCTTCAGTCTCCGCGAAGCCGAAATCACCGGCATAGTGGGTGAATCGGGTTGCGGGAAGAGCGTAACGGCTTATTCCATCATGCGCCTCGTCCCGTCTCCTCCCGGCAGAATCGTCGGTGGCGAGGTCTTCTTCGACGGGCGAGACCTCCTGAAGCTTTCGGAGGAGGAAATGCGGGCAATCCGGGGGGATCAGATATCGATGATCTTCCAGGAGCCCATGACTTCGCTCAACCCCGTGTTTCGCATCGAGGACCAGATCGTCGAGGCGATTCAAAGGCGTCGCAGAATCCCGAGAAAAGATGCTCTCGAACGCACGGTTGAACTGCTTCGGGAAGTAGGGATCCCGGCCCCGGAAACGCGCATGAGGGATTATCCCCACCAGATGAGCGGGGGGATGCGCCAGCGGGTGATGATCGCCATGGCTCTCGCCTGTCGTCCCAGGCTCATCATTGCCGACGAACCCACCACAGCACTGGATGTAACCATCCAGGCACAGATCCTGGACCTCCTCCAGACGCTTCAGGATACCAGGCACACGGCCATTCTTCTCATTACGCACGATCTGGGAGTAGTGGCCGAGGTCGCCGACCACGTGCTGGTCATGTACACGGGGCGGGTGGTCGAGGAAGCGCCGGTTGCCGATCTTTTCAAGAGTCCGCTGCACCCTTACGCTCAAGGCCTGATGAAGTCCATTCCGGGGCTGGCGAAGACGAAAGGGACCAGGCGGCTCGAAACCATCCCAGGAGTGGTCCCGAGCCTGCTCGCACTGCCCCCCGGGTGCAAGTTCAATACGCGCTGCCCGCACGCATTCGACAAGTGTCTTGCCGATCCGGAGCCGCCTCTTCTGATTCCCGAGGATGGCCATCCGGTGAGATGTTGGCTCTACGAGGAGAAGTGAAGTGGCCGATCCGAGAGCGCAAGCCGATCTTGTGGTCCTGCGGAACGTGAGAAAACATTACCCCGTCGTGAAGGGGTTTCTGCGTCGGACGGTCGCCACCGTGAAAGCGGTGGACGGGGTCGATATTGTCGTGAAGCGCGGGGAAACCCTTGGACTGGTGGGAGAGAGCGGGTGCGGAAAATCCACTCTGGGGCGCGTGATCCTCAGGTTGGAAGAGCCGACGGGCGGGGAAATCCTCTTCGACGGCCGGAATCTGGCGGATCTTTCCAGGAAAGAGTTGCACCCTCTTCGGAGGCGGATGCAGATCATCTTCCAGGATCCTTATTCCTCCCTCGATCCCCGCCAGACGCTCGGGAATATCGTTGGCGAGGGGTTGGCGATCCACGGGATTGGAACCCGGCGGGAGCGAGAGGAACGGGTGAAATATCTCATGGAAGTGGTTGGACTGCGTCCGGAACAGATCAACCGCTACGCCCATGAGTTCAGCGGGGGCCAAAGGCAGCGCATCGGCATCGCCCGCTCCCTGGCGTTGAACCCCGAGTTCATCATCTGCGACGAACCGCTCTCGTCGCTGGACGTTTCCATCCAGGCGCAGATCATCAATCTGCTGGGGGATCTTCAGGAGCGATACGGCCTCACTTATCTGTTCATTTCCCACGATCTGTCCGTTGTGAAGCACATCAGCGACCGGGTGGCGGTGATGCACTTCGGGAACATCATGGAACTTGCAGACAAGGACGATCTATTCGAAAACCCTCTCCACCCGTACACCCGGGCGTTGCTCCAGGCCATACCCGTTCCCGATCCGGAAGCCAGGAAGAAACGCCGTCCGCTTTCGGCTGAACCGCCGTCCGCAGCAGGCGTCCTTACGGGTTGCCGCTTCAGCCCGATTTGTCCCGCCGCCATGCCCGCGTGCAAAGATGAATCGCCGGCGTTCCAGGAGGTTGCTCCGAAACACTGGGTGAAGTGTTTCCTCTACGCTGAAAACCGGGAATAACCCTGAGACTCCGATATGTTCCAGCGGCTTCGCCCTCTGGAAGAGCGGCAGAGGTGCACTGAGACGGGGACACTTCAGCAAACCGCCTCAACCCGTTCGTTCAGTGGCAAACCGAAGGAAAGTTCGCAAGAAAATCGTTGGCGCCAACCACCTTTGCATACACGGCCCCGAGAGCGGATAAGAAGGCCGCATGAACCTGCCCGGCGGGAACGATCTTGTCCTGGAAAGCCAGATCGCGCGTGGCGCAGGCATCATGCACGACCGTACAGTCAAAGAAATGATCGAATGCGGCCCGGATTGTGGCGTCCACGCACATGTGCGTCATCATGCCGACGATGACGAGCCTGCTCACTTCTTTTCCCCTCAGATGCTCCAGCAGGGACGTTTCCCTGAAGCTGTTGGGATAGTGTTTCTGAACGACCGTTTCACCGGGTAGAGGCGCAACATTCGGGTGAATCTCCGAACCCTGGGTACCGGACAGAAAAAATGTCGATCCGGGACGTCCGGCAATGTGCCTGACGTGGACCAGCGGCATACCCTGTTTCCGGAAAAATGACAGGATCTCCTTGGCCCGCAGGCTGGCCTCGGCGCTGCCTTCCAGTTCCATTTTCCCGCCGGGGAAATAGTCGTTCTGAATGTCGATCAGCAAGAGAGCAGCGTTCATTTCATTCGATCCTTTCTTCTTTTCGTCATTACGATCCATGGCCCCGCCGTCTTCCGGCGGTCGAGGCACAATATAGCGCACTCTTCCATTGCGTTCCAAACCCCTTTTCCTGCCCTGCGGTTATTCCCATGACGCCGGCTTCCCGGCTCCTGGCCAGGGATTCGATGATTATCCACCTGTAATGGCATTGGGGAGCGCCCCGCTCTCAGGAGGCGGGCGCACGGGAAGAAAGAAAGGGGGAGGGATCGTCCTCGGTGGGTGAACGGTTCTTCAACAAGGCACGGAGCAGATCATGGTGGACGGGCGATGGGGTTGCGGGTGAATTACCGTCATATGAGAAACATTTTCGTTAGATTCAATGTCTTGAATGTGCTAAGAGCTATAGCGTTGAAACAATCAAGCTCTCACATTTGGAACTCGTTAACACTATCGATTGGCTTCGTGCCGTATTGGGCGTGGCATATAAGATGCCCCTCCGGTCGGTCGAATTCTTCGACGATGCAGCGGTGCTTCTAGAGGATGGGAACCATGGAGCCTGGACGTGCAGTAGAGGCGATCGGATCGGATGGTTCCGAATTTGAGACGCAAATCGGGAAATCTGAGATCGATCCTGCTGCTGTCAAAATTACTTTGCCATCTGAGGTCGTTGATCGCACGCAGAGGGGGAAAACATTACAGGAGTCAATGGCTGCCTGCACACATTGATCGATACTATACATGAGCCCATATTTGTAAAGGACAGGCAACACAATCTGGTTCTGGTGAGTGATGCCATGTGTCTCCTTACGGGACGGAAGAGCTCCGAGTTGCTCGGCCAAACTGATTGTGGCTTATTCCCCATGGATCAAGCCAGGGTCCTTTGGGAAAAAGAGGAATCAATCTTTGAAACTGGTGAGGAGAGTATTCACGAAGAGAAAATTGTCGACGGTCGTGGAGTTGTGCGCACCGTTGTGACGAAGAGATCCTTGTATATGGATCGAGAGGGCAATGAGTTCATAGTCGGCAGCATGAGAGGCATGACCGAATGCGAGACGGATGGGCGATCTTTTTATGCTCCTCATAGAGAATTTCAAGATATTATTGAATTTTTGCCTGATGCCGCTCTTGTGATAGACCGTGAAAGCAAGGTAATTGCCTGGAATCGCGCCATGGAAGACATGACGGGAGTGCCGAAAGACGCCATCCTTGGAATGGGCGATTATGCCTATGCCGTTTCCATTTATGGAGAACCGAAGCCGATACTGATCGACCTCGTCGTCAGGGACGTCATGGAACGCCGGAGGCGCCCCGATCCTGGCAGCCGGGACGGCGATGCTCTCTACGGAGAAGCATACATTTCGAATGTGTACGGAGGAAGAGGCGCATACCTTCGGGGAACGGCCTCCGCCCTTTTTGACGGGAACGGCAACCTTATCGGCGCCATTGAAGCCGTTCGGGACATCACCGAACGGAAGCAGATGGAAATCGCGCTGATGGAGCGAGAGAAGGATTTGGAGGAAAAGACCCGTCAACTCGAAGAGATCAACACGACGCTGAAGGTCCTCCTCCAGCGAAGGGAGGAAGACCAGAAAAAGATGGAGGAAAGCATTCTGACCAATATGAAAAAGCGGGTTCTGCCCTTCCTGAAAAAACTCAGGATGAGTCACCTGGACGAGCGACAGGGAAAATACCTGGAGATCCTGGAATCCAGCGTTACTGAAATCGTTTCTCCCTTTCTCAGGAATATTTCGACAAGCTTCGCGCACCTCACGCCGATGGAAATCCGCGTCGCCGGCCTCATCCGGGAAGGGAAAGCCAGCAGGGAAATTGCGGAAATCCTCGGAGCGGCCGTCAAAACCATCCTGGTCCATCGCTACAACCTCCGCATGAAACTGGGATTGAGGAATCGGAAGGTGAATCTTCGCTCCTACCTCATGTCCGTTACCTGACACCTGGTACCGCGCCACATAAATGGGTGTCCAAGCGCTGCCCGTCATGCTTGCGAAAGCAGGCAGGGTGGGCACGGGTCTTGCCCTGCCCACCGAAACGACAGGTCGGTCTTTCCCGGTGGGTAACGCTTCCGCTCTTGCCCACGGGAACTGGAGCACCGAACGACCTTTCCGGGTTATGGTCACTTCATTCCGCGGCGCTGTACTTAGTAGCCATACGTATTTTCTACATTGTATTTTGGTGTTAAGAATTACTATCTTTTGTCCGAATCATTTACGTCAAACGGTGCTGCGAGCATTGCAGGATGGGTGAAGCCGCAATCGAAGGGAAGAAACCCATCACAAAGGGAGGGGAAGGAATTGCTTTGCCGCTGGTCTTCCGATAGGCCATCAGAGATGAAAGGCGAAATCCATGTTCAAAAATGTCAAGATGAGAACGAAGATCGTTGTTGCGCTCGGGTCCGTGAGCGTGGTTTTCCTGCTTGCCTGTGCAACTGGCTATTACGGGCTGACCAGGGTCATCCGGTCGCAGGATGACATTGCCGACGTACGGCTTCCCGCCATTCAAGCCTTGATGAGCATCGGCCATGGGCACGTCATGGTGCTTGCCGGCGAACGAGGTCTCGTCAACCGGAAGATGACGGACCCGGATACGAGAAAGGGGCAGTACGCGCACGTCGAGGATGCGTGGAAACGAATAGACTCGGCGTGGAAGACCTACGAGTCCCTGCCCAAGGGCAAGGAGGAGGCGGAGGTCTGGAAGAGACTGGATACGCCCTGGGAAACCTGGAAAAAGGATACCAGGCGGGTGGTGGACCTTTCCATCGAGAGGGACAAACTCGTCGCTTCGGGCCTGTCGCCCAACGATCCCAAAGTGGTCGATGCCGAGGAAAAAGCATTCCAGGCATCGATGGAGACGCGGAAAACGTTCCTCGTGACGGAGGAGATCCTGGACAAACTGGTTCAAGCATGCCAGAAGGCGGCTGTGGAGGAAAGCAAGACCGGCGATGAGGTTGCTTCCTCGGCTACGATGGTTCTTGCAGCAGCGGTCCTGCTCGCTTTGATCCTCTCCCTCGTGTCGGGGGTCGCCCTGAGTCGAAGCATCAACCACATCATTGGCCCGCTGCTGTCCGAAACGAAAAACCTGGTGGGCGCAGCTCTGGCCGGCAAGTTGGACGTCCGTGGCGACGTGGAGAAGATCGACTTCGAGTTCAGAGAGATCGTCGACGGCATCAACAGGACCCTCGACGCGTTGATCGGGCCGCTGAACGTGGCGGCGGAATATGTGGACCGGATCGGCAAAGGCGAAATCCCATCGAAGATCACCGACTCGTATAGCGGCGATTTCAACGAGATCAAGAACAACCTCAACCACTGCATCGACGGGTTGAGCGGCCTGGCGGAGTGCGACGCCATCCTGAAACGGTACGCCGTCAACGACTATGCGAAGAAAATGGAAGGGAATCGCAAGGGGGTCTTCGCTTCCATGGCCGAGACCACGAACGTGATGCGGGAACGATTGCTCGGGATAACAAAGGTATTTCGCAGCCTGGCCGAAGGCGACACGTCGGGCCTCGAACAATTGAAAAAAATCGGCAAGCGGTGTGAAGAGGATGTCAGCCTGCCGGCGATGATCGGGTGTATGGAGCAGATCCGGCTGCTCATCGACGATACGGGAATGCTCGCGAAGGCTTCCGTCGAGGGCCGGCTGGCCGTACGTGCAGACGCGGGGAGACACGAAGGAGACTACCGCAAGATCGTGGAAGGGATCAATAACACTCTGGATGCATTGATCGGGCCGCTGAACGTGGCGGCGGAGTACGTAGACCGGATCGGCAAGGGCGAGATTCCATCGAAAATCACGGATTCCTATAACGGCGATTTCAACGAGATCAAGAACAACCTGAACCAGTGCATCGACGGGTTGGGCGGCCTGGTGGAGTGCGACGCGGTGTTGAAGCGGATGGCCTTGAACGATCACACGAAGAAGGTGAACGGTAGCTATCTGGGAATCTTCGCTACGATGGCCGAGGAGACCAATATGGTGCGGGATCGTCTCCTTGCCGTTACGAAGATGTTCACCAATCTGGCCGTAGGAGATACGTCGGATCTTGCGACCTACAAGAAGCTCGGCAAACGGTCTGACGAAGACGCCCTGTTGCCGGCGGCGATCGGGTGCATGGAGCACCTCGACCGGTTGATCGAGGATACGGGCATGCTCACGAAGGCTGCGGTGGATGGCCGCCTGGCTGCGCGCGCCGATGCAACCCGGCACGAGGGGGCCTATCGTAAGATCGTGGAAGGGATCAACGGCACGCTGGATGCGGTGATCGGGCCGCTCAACATGGCTGCCGAACACGTGGACCGGATCAGCAAGGGAGACATTCCGCCCAGGATCACGGATTCCTACAACGGAGATTTCAACGAGATCAAGAACAACCTGAACGTGCTCATCGATGCGATGCATGAAGTCACCGCGACCGCCTCGGAGATCGCGGCCGGGAACCTTACCGTGAGGGTCAAGGAGCGTTCCGCCCAGGACAAATTGATGCAGGCGATGGCCTCCATGGTGGACGGCCTCACCGAGGTGGTGGCGAACATCCGGACGGTAGCCGACCAGGTCATGACCGGAAGCCGGGAGATGAGCGGGAGCGCCGAGCAGTTGTCGCAGGGGGCGACCGAACAATCCTCGTCGGTGGAAGAGGTGTCGTCGTCCATGGAAGAGATGGCCGCGAACATCAAGCAGAATTCAGACAACGCACAACAGACCGAAAGGATGGCTCTCAAGGCTGCCGAAGACGGCAAGGGGGGTGGGGAAGCCGTGGCTGCAACAGTCGGCGCGATGAAAGAGATTGCGGGAAAGATTTCCATCATCGAGGAGATCGCACGCCAGACCAACCTGCTCGCTCTGAACGCCGCCATCGAGGCGGCGCGTGCGGGAGAACACGGCAAGGGGTTCGCCGTGGTGGCCTCGGAGGTGCGAAAGCTTGCGGAACGGAGTCAGACGGCGGCGGGCGAGATCAACAAGCTCTCGGCTTCGAGCGTTCAGATCGCCGAAAAAGCCGGCGAGATGCTCGCCCGGATCGTTCCGGATATCCAGAAGACCGCGGACTTGGTCCAGGAGATCTCCGCCGCGAGCAACGAGCAGTCTTCGGGGGCAGGCCAGATCAACAAGGCCATCCAGCAGTTGGACCAGGTGATTCAGCAGAACGCCTCCGCGTCCGAGGAAATGGCTTCGACCTCTGAAGAGTTGCTCGGTCAGGCCGAGCAACTCCAAAGGACGATCGGCTTTTTCAAAATCAACGGGAGCACGGTCGTGGCGGGCACTCCCGTTGCGACGAGTCCCGCTCAGTTCAAGGCAGGTTTCAGAACCAGTGCGGGGCATCTGCCGCAGCGTGCATCGGGCAGGATCGGCAGCGGCGTCAGAGGGGGGCTGCCTGGTGAGACGGCGGCAAGAACCCCGAAAGGCATTGCATTGGATCTGAGCAAGGACGGCAAGGGAGAGATGACAGACGAGGACTTTGAGAGATACTAGCGCCGCGCGGCGGAAGCCCCCTGCCCCCTCCCTCTCCTCCGCTTCGGGGGAGAGGGAGGGATTCGTTCAACCTTACAGTCAAGCGAAGCGCAGGGGGCAAGCGGGAACATCCGCACGCGCCGGAAGGAATCCTCTCGGCTGCGGTTTGAGATGATCCCCGTCACACGTATTCGGAGGAGGGAAATGACTTGAGTGTATCTTCTGGAACCGAAACGAATCAGTATCTGAGTTTTATACTGGAAGACGAAGTGTTTGCGCTGGATATATCGAAGGTGCGGGAGGTCCTGGATTACACGGCGGTGAGCAAAGTACCCCGGACAGCCGATTTCATGCTGGGCGTGATCAACCTGCGCGGGAGCGTGGTGCCGGTGGTGGATATGCGTCTGAAGTTCGGTCTGAGCCGGACTGTAAAAACGGTCAATACCTGCATCATCATCGTCGAGGTTGAGATTGACGGAGAGACCACAATACTGGGGGCCCTTGCCGATTCAGTGCAGGAGGTGATGGATCTCGCTCCCGATCAGATCGAGCCTCCCCCGCAGATCGGAACGCGCTTGAAGACCAGGTTCATCAAAGGGATGGGCAAGCGGGAAGGTCATTTCGTCATCATTTTGGATATCGACAAGGTTTTCTCTGCCGATGAGCTTTTCGCAGCAGAGGAAATGGCAAGTGCCGATCCTTGATCCAAAGGGGGAAAGCCTTGGACGAGGTCTCTTTTTTCGGCACGGGATCGGCCCGCGCCGGCAGAGCCCAACCATTGGGGGGTCGAGAGAAGACTGGCGTTGTGACGCGAACGGTGTTAAAAAGCAAGGGCGTATATTTCCATAGTCCTCCGCCACAGAAGCTGTTCTCGCGCTCGGAGGCGAAAATCCTTTCCCAATGCATGGCAGTCGTTATGAATTGCGGGGCGAGCGGGGCAAACCGCGTGTGAGTGGGCAGTGATTTTTCGCTCAACCTGTGAACGATCCCTGCCGATCATGATGGTTAGCATACTGACAATCGGATTGATCCATTGCAGTTTTTCGCGGGCACGCCAGGAAAGGCCCCTTCAACCCGGGGGATCTACCCGGTCGGTCGTTGTGAAAGACAGGAACCCGATGCCAAACCTGAGTTCGCTGCAATTTGTTCTGCAGAAAAGCTTTGAATGGTTGAATCGAATGTTCTCCCCATCTCGAAAAAATAGATTTACCCGGAAAGGACTGTCAAGTTCATTGCAGGGGATCGGAAGTGAACTCGAACTCCTGGCGAGGTCTACGGAGGGCGATTTCCTTTCGATGGGAGAGGTGCTGCAGGATTTCCACGAGCGCACCAGCGGGATGTCCAGGATATCCGCATCGGTCGGGCGCCTGATGGCGGGAGAAGAAATAGGGGCGGTCATCGATGGCTTTCGCAGGGTGACAGGAAGGATCGAAACGTTAGAGACCGGTTCGAGACGGAGTGCTACGATGCTTCGCCGTCTCCTGGAGACACGCTCGCATCTTGGCGCGCATCTGGCAGGTTTTCAGAAGACCATCAGAAGCCTGCGGGTTCTTTGTGTTTCCACCAGAATCGAAAGCGCTCGCCTGGGCGAGAGGGACATCGGCTTCAGCACCTTGGCTGACGAGGTGGGAAAGCTGGCGCTGGAGATCGAAGAGAAGTGCTCCCACCTGACGGCGCGTACGGAATCTTTGAGCGATCTTGTCGGCCAGGCTCTCAGGAGAGTCTCGGACCTTGAGACCAGGCAGCACAGTCAGGTTGCCTTCATCCTCGGCAATACGATGTCGAATCTCGAATCCCTCACCGAACGACATGGATTGTCAGCTAGATGTGCAACGGACGTCTCGAGTCGCTATCAAGCCGTCTCGCGGAGCATAGGGGAGATCGTGACTTCCTTGCAATTTCACGACATCACCCGCCAGCGGATCGAGCATGCCAAAAAGGCGCTCGACCGAATCGTTTCCGGGGAAGAACCGGCGGACGTGCCGCGGGTAAAGGAAGAAGGCGCGGAAGAGAACGCTGGGAGTGAATGCGGAGGTCGCTGGAAACGACGCCTCATCTCCAGCGTGAGTGGAAGGTGGAAGAGCGCCGGGAAGGCCAGGGAAGTCCTGCGCCTCGGTGGCGACATTTGCGCTCTTCAGATTGCCCAGCTTTGCAACGCGAGGGACGTGATGGTCTCCGCCGTGGAAAACATTCTCGATAACATGCAGAGGGTGGCGGACGTCGTCGGTGAAGCGGCACAAGAGACCCGGGGAATGGCAGGAGCGGCGGATGAAACGGGGCGATCTTTTCTGGAGGAAGTGGAGGCTGGTTTGTCTTCCGTAGCGTCCGCTTTTTCCGCGTACGCCGAGACGGACCGGGAGTTGTCGTCAGTCATTGCGTCAGTGGGCGAGACCCTGGGAGACATGTCTGCACACACCGGAGTCATAGAGGCGATAGGAGAGAAGATAAAGCTGATCGCGCTCAACGCCATCGTCAAAGCTTCCCATATCGGCGACGAAGGCGCCACGTTGAGCGTGCTGGCCGAGGCCATCCATCGGCTTTCCGCTGAGACGCGCCAACAGACGGCGACCGTGAGTGACGCCCTCCGGTCGATGACGTCCGAATCCGAATCGTTGACGGCCGTCGTCGCATCGGATGGAGAGGCCGAGGCCAGTGAAGCGGTCCCCCTGGAAGAAGAGCTTGGATCCCTGCTGAACGGCCTCCGCAACGTGGAGCGGGACATCGTTTCACTGCTGACTCGAATGAATGACGAAGGATCTGCTCTCTCCAAAGATATCCTGTCAACTCTTGGAGAAGTGCGCGTTCATCATCGGGTTGACGAGGCAATCAACGGCGTGGCGTCGCGCCTGGGTGAAATTGTGGCGGCGTCGAGATCTCCGAATGCCCTTGACAGCCGGCCCGGGGCCGCCGGATATATGCAGACTCTGGAAGCCTCCTATACGATGCGGGAGGAGCGGGACGTGCACCGTTCGCTGGTAGGGGACGGCAGGACTTCAGGGGATGCAGAGCCGGGACGTCCCGGTCCGCCGGCTGCGAGCGGGGCGGGCGGTGCAATTACCGATGGCGAGGCGGACGGGGATGCTACGGAAGATCTGGGAGACAACGTGGAACTCTTTTAGCAGGCGGTTGAAAACAGCGGCCAATAGACCGCAGATCGCCCGCTGTTCCGGGCGAAGGAGACGAGAATGCATGTTGACATGGTGCACTCGGCTGAAGCGTGCGTTCTGAGACTGAAGGGAAGCCTGACCATCGAGCGGGCGCATGAACTGAAACAAACCTTGCTGGAGGCGCTTCGAAGCAACGAACGCATCGTCCTGGAATTGGAAGGGGTCACGGAGATAGACCTTTCCTGTTTGCAGTTGTTGTGCTCGGCCCATCGGACATCCTTGAGACTCGACAGGCAATTGACACTGCATGGCGAGCGATCGGAGGCCCTCAGAATGGCGGTGCGCGACGCCGGATTTCCGCGCATCCTTGGATGCCACGAAAATCCCGACAGGGGCTGCCTTTGGACGGGAGGTTGGGAATCATGAGCAAGGTCATCATGACAGCGGATGATTCCGCCAGCATTCGCCAGATGGTGAGCTTCACGCTGAAGCAGGCCGGCTACCAGGTGATCGAAGCGGTGGATGGAAAAGATGCTCTGGCGAAATTGAACGGGACGTCGGTTCACATGCTGCTGACCGACCTCAACATGCCCAACATGGACGGCCTCGAGCTGATCCGTAACGTGAGGGCCAATCCGGCCTACAAGTTCATCCCCATTGTCATGCTCACCACGGAGTCTCAGGTTGAAAAGAAACAGGAAGGAAAAATGGCCGGAGCCACGGGGTGGATCGTCAAACCATTCAAGCCGGAGCAACTGTTGGCCGTCGTCAAGAAGGTTCTCGGATGATAGAGGCGCAGAGAGAAGCATACAGGGAAGAGGCATACGAACTGCTGGCTGAACTTGAAAAATCCCTGCTCGCCATGGAGGAAGATCCGGGCGATGCAGAGCTGATCGGCCGCGTATTCCGGGCGTTGCACACGATCAAAGGTTCGGGAGCCATGTTCGGGTTTGATGACCTTGCGGCATTCACGCATGAACTTGAAACGGTTTACGACCTTGTACGCAATGAGAAAATGGTTGTGACCAAACCGCTTGTGGATCTCACTCTCGCGGCGGGAGACCAGATCCGTCTCATGCTCGACGGACCCAGCGGCGGGGCGACTGACGACGACGCCAGGAGCAGGGAGATCATCGAAGGTCTGAGGGAATTGATTCCCGTCGGGAGCATTCCGCGGGAAACCGTCCCGCAGGCCGTTCGCCCCGGAGAGAGTCCGTCGGGTCCGCAGGTCACCTATCGAATCACCTTGAGACTGCAACGCGACATCTTTTCAAGAGGCGCCAATCCGATACTCCTGCTGAAAGAGCTGTGTGAACTCGGGGAATGCAAGGTTATCGCTCACACGGGCGCTATTCCCGACCTGGAAGACCTGGACCCCGAAGAATGCCACACCTCCTGGAGCGTGATTCTCACGACATGCAAAGGGATCGACGCCATCAAGGATGTCTTCATCTTCGTCGAGGATGAATGTGAGTTAGGCATCGAGGAGATCCACGAAGCGGGAGATCGCGATCGGGAGAGTCCTCCGGGAAAACTCGGGGAGATACTCCTTGATCGCGGCCAGATATCTCGGGAAGATCTTCAAAAAACTCTGGCCGAACAAAAGCGCATCGGGGAACTGCTGGTGAATAAAGGGCTGGTGGAGCGCGACGCGGTCGAATCCGCTTTGGCCGAGCAGGAGCACATTCGGGAGGTCCGAAAGAGGCAGCAAAGAGAGGAGCAGGTATCGAGCGTGAGGGTCCCCGCGGAACGACTCGACATCCTGGTCAATCTGGTAGGGGAACTGGTGACGGTCCAGGCCCGGTTGAGCCAAACGGTCATGTCTCCCGATCAAACGGAATTGCTCTCCATTTCCGAGGAAGTGGAACGACTCACTGCCGAGCTTCGCGATAACACCATGAGCATTCGGATGTTGCCCATCGGAACGACTTTCAGCAAGTTCAAGCGGCTGGTTCGAGATCTGTCCGGCGAACTCGGCAAGGACATCGTACTGGTGACCGAAGGCGCGGAAACCGAGCTGGACAAGACCGTGATCGAACGTCTGAACGACCCCCTGGTGCATCTCATCCGAAACTGCGTCGATCATGGCATCGAACGGCCGGACACGAGAAAGTCCGTGGGAAAACCCGGACAAGGCAGGATTCATCTGTCGGCAACCCATTCCGGCGCCAACGTTCTCATCCGCATCGAGGACGACGGCGCCGGTCTTGATCGGGAAGCCATCAGGGCCAAGGCGGTGGAAAGGAAATTGATTGCAGGCGATGCGGAACTCTCCGAAAAGGAAATTTTCGGGCTCATTTTTGCGCCGGGATTTTCGACAGCCCGCGAGATAACGAACATCTCGGGGCGCGGCGTTGGAATGGACGTTGTGAAGCGCAGCATCGAAGCTCTTCGCGGCTCCATCGACATCAGCAGTCAGAAGGGTCTTGGGACCACCGTCACGCTCAAGCTGCCGCTCACGCTTGCCATCATCGACGGATTGCTGGTGAAGGTCGGAGACGGGGACTTCATCTTGCCGCTCTCCATCGTGGAAGAATGTATCGAGCTGACGCGCGAGGATGTCACGAGATCGCACGGGCGGCAGATCACGCACGTCAGGGGGGAGATCGTGCCCTATATCCGGCTGCGCGAACGATTCGCGGTTCAGGGAGACGCACCGGACATCGAGCAGATCGTCATTACGGAATGCGCCCAGGGCAAGGTCGGTTTCGTGGTGGACAAGGTCGTGGGAGAACACCAAACCGTCATCAAGGGCATGAGCAAAGCATACGGCAATGTGGAGGTCATCTCCGGCGCAACCATCCTGGGGGATGGAAGGGTGGCGCTCATCATAGATGCTCAGAGACTGGTGGAGAGCGTCGAACTGCGGGAATCCCTGAGACAATAGCGAGGCAGAGGCATTCGAGGTGGCGTTCACCTATTTCCTGAGAGACCAACAGACGCTGGAACTTGCGGTCAAACACGTGGTCCCCGGCGCCGCGGGGAGAAGTCACGTCCGAATTTGGGACGCGGGGTGCGCCATGGGACAGGAAGCTTATTCGCTCGCCATGCTTTTCGCCGAGAACATGGGATACTTCGGATTCAACAATCTCCGCATTCATGCGACAGATCTCGACGAGTGCAGTACTTTCGGAGAAATCATCCATTCGGGCGTCTATCGAGAAGACGAAATCAAGAGGATGCCCGCGGAGCTGGCAGGGAGGTATTTCCAGCCAAGCGACAAACCGGGATTCTTCAGGGTCACGGAAAAGCTCCGGAGCCGCATCCTCTTCCAGAAACACGATCTGCGCTCGTTGAAATCCATTGGAGCCGGTTTTAGCCTCATCGTGTGCAAGAACGTTCTCCTGCATCTCCAGCCGGAAGAACGGGTTGAAGTGATCAGGATGTTCCATGAATCGCTGGCGCCCGATGGGTATTTCGCCACCGAACAGACTCAGAAGCTCCCCGGGAGCGTCGCCCATCTCTTCGAACAGATCGCTCCCGATGCGCAGGTTTTCAAAAAAATCGAGATTCCCCATTGAGAGTCGTCCGATTCATGTGTGATGTGAAAATCTGCGCATGTTGCAGGACGCCATATTAGAATCGTTTAATTCGGAATTGAAGAACCGCCGTGTGTGGATACCCGGCGACGGACGGAAGCGCTTTGGCCGGCGTTCCACGCTTTGTCTTGGCGGCCCGAATGAGAAATCTTCACTGCATGCGTACCTTCAAGATTTATCGCTTCGATCGAAATGGCAGGGGGATGCTACTGTTTCGGAGCTAATGGGTCGAGGTCTCTCGCCTGGAATGGAGGATAAAAAGTATCTGAGGCCACTTTTCCAACAGAAATGTCAAGCCCTTTTTCCTGCAACGGAGGTTGAGAATCGGCAACGGTCATTTTCCAACAATGCAACGCCCGCGGGGACTCGTTTCGAATGACAGTGATGGCGAATTTTCAGTGATGAACGGGAGTGGCAGGCACTGTATTTCTTTTCTGAGAGAGCGATGAGGGGTGGAGACTATGTTCAAGAACATGAAGCTGAGAGCGAAAATCGTGGTTGCGCTGTGCGCCGTTGGTGTGATTTTTCTGATCGCCTGTGCGGTTGGCTACTATGTGCTCACCAAAGTCGTCGAATCTCAGGATGATATCGCGAACGTCAGACTTCCGGGCATCCACGCACTGTTGACCATCAGTGAAGGGCATGTTGCAGTCATTGCGGGGGAGAGGGGGCTGATCAACCGCAGGATGATGGATCCCGAAACGAGGAAGGCTCAATATGCATTCATCGGAGACGCGTGGCGGCGAATCGATACGGCCTGGAAAAGCTTTGAATCCCTGCCCCGGAGCAAAGATGAAGCCGAAAATTGGAAAAAGCTGGCTTCGCAATGGGAAGCCTGGAAAAAAGAATCCGGGCGGGTGGTGGATCTTTCCATGGAAAAGGATCGGCTCGTCGCATCAGGCCTTTCGCTGGACGATCCCAAGATGACCGAACTCGATGAAAGAACATTCCAGGCGTCGCTGGATTCCAGGAAAACGTTCCTGGCGGTTAGAGAGAGCCTGGGACGGCTGGTTGAAAGCAGCGCCAAAACGGCGACGGAAGGGGCCAGGATCGCGGATGCGTCCGCCTCATCCGGCAAGACGATCCTTGCTGTGGTCATCCTGCTCGCCTTGATTGTCTCCATTGTGTTGGCGATCGCGCTGGGTCGAGGCGTGAACGGCATCATCGGACCGCTGCTGTCGGAAACAAAGAACCTGGTGAGCGCGGCCCTGGCGGGCAAGCTCGACGTCCGCGGCGACGTGGAGAAGATCGACTTCGAGTTCAGAGGTGTAATCGATGGTATCAACAAGACCCTTGATGCCCTGATCGGACCGCTGAACGTGGCGGCGGAGTACGTGGACCGGATCGGCAAAGGAGAAATCCCGGCGAAGATCACCGAATCGTACAACGGGGACTTCAACGAGATTAAGAACAACCTGAACAACTGCATCGACGGACTGAGCGGTCTCGTGGAGTGCAATGCGGTAATGAAACGGATGGCGGTCAACGATCACACGAAGAAAGTCGAGGGGAACTACGTGGGGATCTATGCTTCCATGGGTGAGGCGACGAATAGCGTTCGGGACCGTCTCCTGGCCATAACGAGGATGTATACGAACATGGCCAGAGGTGATACGTCGGATTTGGCCGCGTACCAGAAGATCGGGAGACGGAGCGACGAGGACGTCATCATACCGGCGATCATCGCGTGCATGGAGCACCTGAACCTGTTGATCGAGGACACGGGGATGCTCGCGAAGGCTGCGATCGATGGCCGTTTGGCCGTACGTGCGGATGCTGCCAGGCACGAAGGGGCCTATCGCAAGATCGTCGAAGGAATCAACGGTACGCTGGACGCCCTGATCGGACCGCTGAACGTGGCTGCGGAGTACGTGGATCGGATCGGCAAGGGAGAAATCCCGGCGAAGATCACCGAATCGTATAACGGGGATTTCAACGAGATCAAGAACAACTTGAACAGTTGCATCGACGGACTGGGCGGTCTCGTGGAGTGCAATGCGGTACTGAAACGGATGGCGGTCAACGACCATACCAAAAGAGTCGAGGGTAATTACGTGGGGATCTATGCCTCCATGGGTGAGGCGACGAACTATGTTCGGGACCGTCTTCTGGCCATAACGAGGATGTATACCAACATGGCCAGGGGCGATACATCGGATTTGGCCGCGTACCAGAAGATCGGAAGACGGAGTGACGAAGACGTCATTATTCCAGCGATCATCGCGTGCATGGAGCACCTGAACCTGCTGATCGACGACATGGGCATGCTCACGAAGGCTGCGATCGATGGCCGTTTGGCCGTACGTGCGGATGCAGCCAGGCACGAAGGGGCCTATCGCAAGATCGTCGAAGGGATCAACGGCACGCTGGATGCGCTCATCGAGCCGCTCAAGATGGCCGCCGGGCATGTGGACCGGATCAGCAAGGGAGACATTCCACCCAAAATCACCGATTCCTACAACGGGGATTTCAACGAGATCAAGAACAACCTGAACGTGCTCATCGATGCAATGCATGAGGTCACCGCGACCGCCTCGGAAATTGCGTCGGGGAACCTTTCCGTGACGGTGAAGGAGCGTTCCGCTCAGGACAAATTGATGCAGGCGATGGCCTCCATGGTGGACGGCCTCACGGAGGTGGTGGCGAACATCCGGACGGTGGCCGACCAGGTCATGACCGGAAGCCGGGAGATGAGCGGGAGCGCCGAGCAGTTGTCGCAGGGGGCGACCGAGCAATCCTCGTCGGTGGAAGAGGTGTCGTCGTCCATGGAAGAGATGGCCGCGAACATCAAGCAGAATTCGGACAATGCGCAGCAAACCGAAAAGATCGCGCTGAAGGCCGCCGATGACGGCAAAGAGGGCGGCAAAGCGGTGGCTGCCACAGTTGGCGCCATGAAAGAGATTGCGGGAAAGATTTCCATCATCGAGGAGATCGCACGCCAGACCAACCTGCTCGCTCTGAACGCCGCCATCGAGGCGGCGCGTGCGGGAGAACACGGCAAGGGGTTCGCCGTGGTGGCCTCGGAGGTGCGAAAGCTTGCGGAACGGAGTCAGACGGCGGCGGGCGAGATCAACAAGCTCTCGGCTTCGAGCGTTCAGATCGCCGAAAAAGCCGGCGAGATGCTCGCCCGGATCGTTCCGGATATCCAGAAGACCGCGGACTTGGTCCAGGAGATCTCCGCCGCGAGCAACGAGCAGTCTTCGGGGGCAGGCCAGATCAACAAGGCCATCCAGCAGTTGGACCAGGTGATTCAGCAGAACGCCTCCGCGTCCGAGGAAATGGCTTCGACCTCTGAAGAGTTGCTCGGTCAGGCCGAGCAACTCCAAAGGACGATAGGGTTTTTCAGAATAAGCGGCACCGTCGCGGGCCCCCCCGCCGCCATGCACCGCACCCAGTTCAAGGCAGGCTCCGGAACCAATGCGGGACGTTTGCCGCAACGTGTATCGGGCCGAATCGCCGGGGCCGGACCGTCGGGCGCCGCCAGAGGGGGACTGTCCGGTGAACCTTCGGCAAGATCCCCGAAAGGTGTTGCGTTGGACCTGACGAAGGACGTCAAAGGGGATATGACCGACGAGGACTTTGAGAGATACTAGTACACGCGGGCGGAAATTCGGCACTCGTTTTGGTGGGCACGATAAAACCGTGCCCACCCTACCAGACGGCAGGCACTGTAGGGTGGGCACGCCTTCTTGTGCCCACCGGAACTGGTCAGGGACTTCCGCCGTCCTGTACTAGCACTGCGCGGCGGAAGCTCTTCCCCATTTTGGCCTGTTGGCGCCGGGGCAGAGACAATGTTCGTCGGTGCTCCCACTCCCCCGAAACGGGGGAGTGGGAGCACTCGTTCAACCTTGCAATCAAGCGGAGCGCAGGGAGAGAACTGAGTCGTCGGCACTTGTCGGATAGCAGGTTTCTCGCCGGCGGATTGAGATGATGTTTCTTGCACACGTTCTCGGGAAGGAGCCGATATGGGCGTATCGTCTATAACCCACACGAGCCAGTACCTGAGTTTCATGCTGGAAGACGAAGTGTTTGCGCTGGATATCTCGAAGGTGCGCGAAGTCCTGGATTATACGGCGGTGACCAAAGTGCCCCGGACAGCCGATTTCATGCTGGGAGTCATCAACCTTCGCGGGAGCGTTGTGCCTGTGGTGGATATGCGCCTGAAATTCGGTCTGAGCCGGACTGAAAAGACGGTCAATACCTGTATCATCATCGTCGAGGTCGGGATTGACGGGGAGACTACAGTGCTCGGCGCCCTGGCGGATTCAGTGCAGGAGGTGATGGATCTCGACCCCGATCAGATCGAGCCTCCTCCGCAGATCGGAACGCGCTTGAAGACCAGATTCATCAAGGGGATGGGCAAGCGGGACGGTCATTTCATCATCATCCTGGATATCGACAAGGTGTTTTCTGCCGACGAGCTTACTGCCGCGGAGGAAATGGCAAATAAGTCTAGCCTGTAAACCAGGACGGGAAAACGCTCTTTGCATGCCGCGCCTGCGAGCGATGGTAAGATCGGACAATAAATCTGCGGCCCGGGGGGGCACCGGGGGGGGACGCCGAACGAAGATGGCCGAGTTTTTTTTCGATCCAACTCAATTGGAATATCTGGTCCAAAACGCATTGCCGGAACTCATCAAATCCTACGGCTATGGCGTCAAGAGGAAGCTGGTGCTGTGGTGCGTGCGGTGCTCCAATGGTGAAGAACCTTACACTCTGGCAATGGTCCTGAAGGAGTTCACGGCGAGGTATCCCGGATTTGATTTCGATTTCCTGATCCTGGCAACGGACGCGGCGCCCGGCATCCTGCGAACGGCTGAGCGGGCGATCTACCACGAGGAGAGCGTGAGTGCCGTGCCCGTACCGTTGCGGAAGAAATACCTTCTGAGGAGCAAGGATAGGGAAAAGGGGCTGGTCAAGATGGCGCCCGAATTGAGGGAATCCGTTAAATTCCGCAATATTGATCTTGTGACGGAAGAACTGAAATTTCGGGAACCCATAGACGTCATCTTTTGTCGGGACTTCCCGAGCAAAGTGGACAGGGCGCTGTGTTCGAGCCTGCTTCGTCAGTTCTGCCGCCACCTGAGCCCGGGAGGGTACCTGTTCCTGGACCGATCCGAATCGCTGACGGAGTTGAGTGTTTCCTTGACGCCTGCTGCGTCGGGAATCTACAGAAAGCTCGGGAATAGCCGGGTCTGAAGAGCGAGCATCGATCATGACACAAGCAAACGACGCGAATTCACCGGAAACCACAAGAGATTATTCTCGTTCCTACCGGGAGCCCCCCGTGGGAACGTCCCCGCAAAAAGACCTCTCGGCAATCGTCATGTCGAAAGCGGACTATTTCCGCCTGAGCAAATTGATCCACGACTGTTGCGGCATCAAATTGCCTCCGGCCAAGAAGACGATGCTGGAGGGACGGTTGCGGAAGCGCCTGAATGCTTTGGGCATGGATTCGTTCGGAACGTACTGTGATTATATCTTCAGTTCGGAAGGAGCGCTGGCCGAACACGTATATATGTTCAATGCGGTCACCACAAACAAGACGGATTTTTTTCGCGAGCCCGATCACTTCGACTTTCTCTCCGCGCGGGTCCTGCCCGAATTGCTCGATTTGTACGGTCTGGGTTCCAGAAGGAGCCTCAATGTGTGGAGTGCCGGGTGTTCGACGGGGGAGGAACCATACACTCTGGCAATGGTGTTGAGTGAATTTACAGGGAAACGCCCGCCTTTTCGGTTTTCGATCCTCGCAACCGATATTTCGACAAAGGTCCTTGAACTGGCTGCATGTGGGATCTATGATTGTGAAAAGGCGGAGCCGATTCCCAAACCGCTTCGCAAGAAATATCTCATGAAAAGTAAGGATAAGGACCGTGGGTTGGTGCGCATCGTACCAGAGCTGAGGTCTGCGGTGCGATTCGAAAGGCTCAATCTCATGGACGAGAACTATGGAATAGGCGAACCCATGGGGATCATTTTCTGTCGCAATGTGATCATTTACTTCGATCGTTCGACACAAGAGAGACTGCTGAACCGACTGGCGGGGCATTTGATTCCCGGAGGATACCTGTTTATGGGGCATTCCGAATCCCTCCATCGCATGGATCTTCCATTTGTTCCGATAGCGACGACCATTTACAGGAAAGTGTAATGGATTTTTACTGTCAGAGTCCAAAATTAAGGAAAAAGCAGGTCACCATTCACATAGGCGGACTGTATGCGAGCAGGAATCCTGTAATAATAGAGACCGTTCTGGGTTCGTGTGTGGCTGTCTGCCTGTACGATGAAGAGGCGAAGATTGGAGGCATGAACCACATACTGCTGCCGGGGAAAGCCGACATGAGACGCTTTGATACCGCGGCCCGCTACGGCATCAATGCCATGGAGCTGCTGATCAACAGAATCATGGCGTTGGGAGGATGCCGCGATAGAATCGTTGCAAAAGTATTTGGAGGAGCTCACGTTCTTCCGTCGATTTCCCTAAGGAACGGGATGGGCGCAAAGAACGCCGAGTTTGTTCTCGAGTTTCTGGAACTGGAGGACTTCACTGTCGTGAGCAGCGATCTGGGAGGCCACGATACGCGCAGGGTTTATTTTCATACGGACAGCGGGGATGTTTTTTTGAAACGTATTCCGCCTACCCGCTGCCCGAATATTGCCATACAGGAACGAAGAATTGTACAAAAAGTACGGAAAGAAACCCATGAAGTGGGGGATATCACATTTTTTGGCTGACAGGGAAGTGATATGGGGCGTACCGCCGGCATTGTGGAGGAACAAGACGAATCTTGTCCGGCAATCGTTCTGCCCGGCGGGGAGAACCTGAGATGAAAAAGAAAATCAAGGTGCTCATCGTCGATGATTCCGCTCTGGTCCGCCAGACGCTTCAAGATATCCTGTCTTCAGATTCGCACATCGAAGTCATGGGCACGGCGTCGGATCCTTATATCGCAGCGGAGAAGATCAAGCGGGAGATTCCCGACGTCATAACGCTCGACGTGGAAATGCCCCGCATGGATGGCCTCACGTTCCTGCAGAAACTGATGGCTCAACATCCCATTCCGGTGGTGATATGCTCGAGTTTGACCGACCGGAATTCCGAAACCACTCTGAAAGCTCTGGAATATGGGGCCGTCGAGATCATTCAAAAGCCCTTGCTCGGCACGAAACAGTTCCTCGAAGAATCCAGGGTGCGCATCTGCGATGCAGTGAAGGCGGCTTCGCAGGCTCGGGTCAGGCGCCTGACCGAAAGACGGAAAGTGGAACCGAAGCTCTCCGCCGACGTTGTCATTGCAAAACCGACCAAAGCCATGATCGAGACGACCGAAAAGGTCGTTGTCGTGGGGGCGTCCACGGGGGGGACCGAAGCTTTGCGGGTCTTTCTGGAATCGCTTCCTCCCAATGCTCCCGGGATTGCGATCGTGCAACACATGCCCGAGCATTTCACTGCGGCTTTTGCGAGGCGTCTGGATGGGATTTGCCGGATTTCGATCAAGGAGGCCGAAGACAACGACACCGTTATCCGCGGCCGAGTTCTGATTGCGCCGGGCAACCGGCACATGTTGCTCAAACGCAGTGGCGCGCGCTATTTCGTGGAAATTAAGGATGGCCCACTCGTCTGCCGTCACCGTCCTTCCGTCGACGTGTTGTTTCGATCTGCTGCCCGCTACGGGGGAAAGAACTGTCTCGGCGTCATCATGACCGGGATGGGTGACGACGGGGCCAAAGGCATGGGTGAGATGAAAGAGGCGGGAGCGATCACCATCGCTCAGGACGAAAAGTCCTGTGTCGTGTTCGGAATGCCCCATGAGGCCATCAAACGGGGGGCCGTGGACCGGGTTGTTTCTCTCGAAAATATTGCAGCGGAAGTATTGAGAATCTGTGGGGTCTGATACAGTGCATGTTCCGGGAAATCGCGCGGCATCCGCCCCCCGCGGTCGTCAACGATGAAACGTGAAATACCAGAAAATCATCAGAAGAGTCGCAAAACCGAAAAAGCAACCGAAAAAAATGAATGCCATCTTGAAGAACGGACGGAAAAACTGCTGCCAGGCATTCGCAGAATACGGAAAGGCCGGCCTGAATACTCCATAGCGTGTTCCACGGGCATCCGTAAGCGGCACCCCGCAATTTCGACAGAATTTATCTTCCGGATCCACGCTAAACCCGCAACTGGGGCAACTTACCGTCATAATCAGACTCTCCGATTTGTCGTACGGGACGAATTTTCGGCCGGGAAAGTCTCGCTTGCCCCCCGGGACTCGCCGGCAAGAAATGTTCCCGCGAACCGTGGCGGATGAAGTCGTGGTCTAAAGAGGCGATGACAAACGCTCGATTGCTTACGCTCACCCAGGCTAGCATGCGGTCAGGCAATCGTCAAGGAGCCGGTCGTACGAACGTACGGGCCGGGATGGCGCCACCCCTATGTTTCGAATGTGCCCTCTCGTCGGTCAAGGCGTCCAGTGCGGTCGAAGCCCTATGAGACACATCGGTGGAATCCAGGAGATTTCTGATCCAATTTTCAGGGCATTCGGCATTGGCAATTCAAACTAAAAAAGGCGCAAAATGGACTCACAGGATATCCGTTCTTAAATTGGATTTTATTTCTGTTGCCATGGGTGCGTGGAAAAGGAGGCGTTATGAAGACGCGTTGTCGTTCATTTCTGGTCCTTTGTGTCCTGCGCGAGGCTTCCCGGCTGCTGGCCTGACGGGTATCGGATACAACCGTCTTTGGTTCAGCGGGGAGAAGACGGTGCGCTCTCCTGGCGCTCCGCCGAAGGTGGCGCCACGAGCCTGTCGCGGGGTACTCCGAGCATGATGATGAATCCCGCTGCGAAGAATAGCTCGAGCGACAGAATGGCGATGCGGGGATTGTCCGTCTGCTTCGAGACGATACCATAGAGAAGTGGGCCGAATATGGCGGCCACCTTCGAGCAGAAAGTCATGAAGCCGAAGAATTCGGCCTGTTTGCCCGGCGGGGATTCCATCGCCATGAAACTACGCGCGGCTGCTTGCGTCCCGCCGAGCACGAGTCCCGCGCACACCGAAAGCGCATAAAACGCGGGAACGCCCGAGAAGGCGAACAGACCGAGGATCGCCCCCATCCAGACCGCGATGGACAGGGTCACCGTCCGCAATGTGCCGATCCTTTTGGCGATGATGCCGGAGGCGACAGATCCCACGGCCGCCGCCAGTTGAATGACCATGAGCAGGGCAAAATTCTGGCGTACGGTGAAGTGAAGCGTCCCCACGGTGTAGGATGAAAAAAAGACGATGACCGTGGATATCGCGTCGCTCACAAAAAAGTAGCCAAGGAGAAAGACAAAAACGGTTCTATAGGATCGGATCTCCCGAAAGGTCGCGGCGACCCTCTGGAAGCCGTCTATTACCGATGCGGGCGCGGAGGCGGCTCCTTCGCGCGAATCCTTGAGCGCAAAAAACGACGGCAATGCAAAGATGGCGTACATGGCTCCAGTGAGCAGGAGAATGACCTTTCCTCCTGCGACGCTCGGAACCAGGACCAACATGCAAAGGAGTGCTGCAAGCCCCCCGATGTATCCGACCCCCCAGCCGATGCCGGAGATTTTTTCGACCGCACCGCTCCAGGCTATTTCAGGGAGAAACGCATTGTAAAACGTCATGGCGACCGTGTACCCCGTGTACCCGGCAACCACCAGGAACATCGCCCGCGCCGTCTGGTTCGGCCCGGTGAAGTAGAGAAGACTCGTGCTCACGATCGATATCGCCGCGCACACGACGAGGAACGTCTTCTTGTTCCTCCTCATGTCGGCGATGGCGCCGAGGAAGGGCGAAAGAAGCACGGAAACCGTCATGGCGGTCGAGACGGTGATTCCCCAGAGGAGGTCGCCGTATCCTTTGTCCCCTCCGACCACCACCTCTTTGAAGTAGAGGATGAAGTAGGCGGTGAGGACGACCATGGAAAACCACGCCATGCCGAAGTCGTAGAGCACCCAGGAGATGATTGCCGCCGTCGGTTTCTTCTTTTCCACCTTTTCCGCCCGCGCAAATTCGTCCGGTTGGCCGCCTGGTTGAAACGGTCCCCATATTGAACCCCGCCCGTGTCCAGGAGCACTGTTCTTGACTTCAAGGCGGGACGAACGCGCCATCTTTCCCGCTTCGAGTGAGAGTGGACCTCAAGTCGACGAGATTGTCGTCGGGGGGCCATTCGTCTTATACCACAAGAACCGCCTCGGTGTGGAGGGCCAACAAACGGCATCTTGCGGAGGCTGCCGCCCTTTGCTGCGGGACTCTCCGCAGATCGTTGCGGGGAGAGGGGTTTACCGGCCTTGGTATTAATTCGGCGCAATGCCGCTTAGATACTTGACAAAAAGGTGCTTGACCACTAGTTTGGGTTAGCACTCGCAGAACATGAGTGCTAATATGAGACACGGAGCGTGTTTTGACGATGGAATTGACCAGGCGGGACGAGCAGGTCCTCGATGCTGTCATCACCGACTATATCCAAAGTGGCGAACCGGTGGGTTCCAGAACCATATCCAAACGTTACGGGATGATGGTGAGTTCGGCTACGATCCGGAACGTCATGGCGGACCTCGAAGAGATGGGGCTTCTCTACCAGCCGCACACCTCTGCGGGGCGCATCCCCACGGAGCGGGGTTTGCGGTTCTACCTCGACACGCTGGTCCGGTTCAAGGCCCTGGAGAACGAAGAAACGGCCCTCATCCGGGAGGCTTTCAGAGATACACGGAAAGACATCAAGGACGTCTTGAAGAGAGCCTCACAGATCCTGTCCATCTTCTGCCGTCAGGCGGGGGTGGTGCTGTGGCCGAAGCTTTCCGTCACCAGACTGAGGCATATCGAGTTCGTCCGCCTGCGGGCCCGGCACATCATGGTGATTCTCATCTCCAAGTCGGGGCTGGTGCATCATACGATTCTCGACCTGGAAGAAGACATCGCGCAGGACGAGTTGGACAAGTACGGCCGCTATGTGAACGACCTCTTGATGGACGTGCCGCTGGGAGAGTTGAAGACGCGGATTCTTGAGGAAATGCGCAAAGAGAAAGTCCTCTTCGATCAGCTCTACTCACGCGCGTTGGAGATCACTCAGCGGGCCTTCCAGATGAGACTGCAGGACAGCGAACTTTTCATCGAGGGGCAGACGAATCTTTTGAATAATCCGGAGTTTTCCGATGTGGAACGGTTACGCCGGATACTTGATGCCTTCGAAGATAAGTCGAGGATCATCCGTCTCCTCGATATGACGCTCAAGATGTCGGCGGGAGTCCGCATCATACTCGGTTCCGAGAGCGATCTGCGGGAACTGGAGGAGATAAGCCTGATCTCCTCGCCATACCGGCACGGGGATGCAATGATGGGTGTGCTGGGCGTTATCGGTCCTTTGCGGATGGATTATTCGAGAATCATCCCGGTGGTGGAGTTCACTGCTGCCCTGTTGAGCCAGTTGCTTGAGGAACCCGGGGACGACTAGTACGCGCGGGCGGAAATTCGGCACTCGTTTTGGTGGGCACGCCTTCTTGTGCCCACCGGAACTGGTCAGGGACTTCCGCCGTCCTGTACTAGTGCGATCGGACTCCAGGGGCTTTTCGGAACGGTGTGCGGACCGGGAAATAGAACGCTCGAAAGCTGAAGTTAGTTAGTGTTGCATGGCGGGCTTTTGACCATCCCGAGGAGGTGTAATCCAGATGGTGAGAAATAAGGAAACGGCGAGTCGCGGTGAGGAAACCGAAGCGGCTAAAGAAGTCGGCGAAGAGGGCGCTGCTGCGCCCGGGCTTGCAGAGGGTGTTGAACAGGAGCGCGAAGACCTTCTCGAACGGAAAGATGAGGAATGCAGACAACTGCAAGATCGTCTGCTGCGCCTTGCTGCGGAGGTGGAGAACACCCGCAAGCGTCTGGAGAGAGAAAAATCTGACGGCATTTGTTTTGCCAACGAGAGTCTGATCCGGGATCTTCTTCCCGTTGTGGATAACCTGGAGCGTGCGATTCAGCACGGGGAGCAGGAGGCGGACTTCCAGTCGCTGCTGGATGGGGTTCGGCTTACGTTGAAGGCGTTCAAGGACGCCTTTTCCAAGTTTGGCTGTGTCCCCTTCGAGTCGCTCGATAAGGTATTCGATCCCAATTACCATGAGGCGGTGATGCAGTTGGAGAGTGAGGAACACCCGGAGAAGACGGTGATCCAGGAGCTTCAGAAGGGATACACGCTCCGGGACCGGGTTATTCGGCCGTCCATGGTGGTGGTTTCCAAAGCTAAAACGTAGCCGCGGGCGGCGCGATTCATGCTGCGCCGAACTACGGCGACTTTTCCATAAGGACGATTTTGCATGCGAATGGAGAATTTTGGGCGAGCGAATGATGGATAGCGGTCTTAGAATACGAGAGTGCGACGGTACGGCATACTTTTGAAATCCTCGATTCGTGGGATAAAGAGATCTCATAGTCTAGAGAAGGAGGCAGTTACATGAGTAAAGTGATAGGGATCGATCTTGGGACCACCAATTCCGTGGTTGCGATTATGGAAGGAAAAGAGCCGAAGGTTCTGCCGAATGCCGAAGGCGGCAGGACGACTCCTTCCATGGTGGCGTTCACCGACAGCGGGGAGCGTCTGGTGGGACAGGTAGCCAAACGACAGGCCATCACCAATCCCGAAAACACCATCTTTGCGGTCAAGCGTCTGATCGGCCGCAAGTATGACACGAAAGAAATTCAGCAGGACGTGAAAATCCTTCCTTACAAGATCGTCAAGGCTCCGAACGGTGACGGCCATCTGAGATGTCGGGGACGGGACTACAGCCCGACGGAGGTCTCGGCTTTCATTCTGATGAAAATGAAGCAGACGGCGGAAGACTATCTCGGCGAGAAGGTCACGGACGCCGTCATCACGGTTCCGGCTTACTTCAACGACAGCCAGAGGCAGGCCACGAAGGACGCTGGTAAGATTGCGGGCCTCAATGTGCTCCGGATCATCAACGAGCCGACCGCCGCTTCCCTGGCCTACGGTCTGGACAAGAAGAAGGATGAGAAGATAGCGGTGTTCGACCTCGGGGGCGGCACCTACGATATATCCATCCTCGAGATCGGCGAAGGCGTATTCGAAGTGAAATCGACCAACGGCGACACGCACCTTGGCGGCGAAGATTTCGACCAACGCGTGATCGACTGGCTTGCGAGCGAATTCAAGAAAGACTACGGCATCGACCTCCGGAGCGACAAGATGGCGCTCCAGCGGCTGAAAGAGGCTGGGGAAAAGGCGAAGATCGAGCTCTCGACCACCATGGAAACTGAAATCAATCTACCCTTCATCACGGCGGATGCGGCGGGGCCCAAGCACATGAACATCAAACTGACCCGCGCCAAACTGGAATCGCTCGTCGAAGAACTCATCGATCGGCTGGCGAATCCCATGGAACAGGCGCTCCGCGATGCAGGGCTTTCGCGAAACGAGATCGATGAGGTTATCCTCGTGGGCGGAATGACCAGAATGCCCCGGGTGCAGCAGAAGGTGCAGGAGTTCTTCGGCAAAGAGCCTCACAAGGGAGTGAATCCCGACGAAGTGGTCGCCATCGGCGCCGCCATTCAGGCGGGGGTTCTCAAAGGGGACGTGAAAGACGTTCTTCTCCTCGACGTGACGCCCCTTTCCCTTGGCATCGAAACGCTCGGTGGGGTCATGACGAGGCTGATCGAGCGGAATACGACCATCCCGACCCGGAAGAGCCAGATTTTCTCGACGGCGACGGACAGCCAGACGGCGGTTTCCATTCACGTTCTCCAGGGAGAGCGCGAGATGGCGGGTGACAACAAGACCCTTGGACGCTTCGAGTTGGTCGGCATTCCTTCGGCGCCGCGCGGAATACCCCAGATCGAAGTGACCTTCGACATCGACGCCAACGGCATAGTGCATGTTTCGGCGAAGGATCTCGCCACGCAGAAGGAACAGTCCATCAGGATCACGGCATCGAGCGGCCTCTCCGATCAGGAGATCAAGAACTTTGTGAAGGAAGCCGAGATCCATGCCGAGGAAGACAAGAAGAAACGCGAGCTCATAGAGACCAAAAACCGGGCCGACTCGCTCATGTACGCCACCGAGAGGACCCTTCGAGACATGGGCGACAAGGTGGACGCTCAAACTCGCCAGAACATCGAAGCCCAGATCGAGAAGCTAAAGAAGACCCTGGAAACCGGCGACAAGGATTCTATCCAGAAGGATATGGAAGAACTCGAACAGGTTTCGCATAAGCTGGCCGAGGAGGTCTACAAACGGGCTGCCGAGCAGCAGGCTGCGGCGGGTGGCGCGGCGGGTGGTCAGCAGGCCGAGGGCGGTTCTCAGAAAAAACCTGATGACGACGTGGTGGATGCTGACTTCGAGGAAGTGAAAGGAAAGTAGGGTCCCGAAACCGTCTGGTTCGGCGATCGATCTTTTTTCGCTTTGCGGCGTTAAGGGCAGATGAGTTTTCATGTGCCCTTATTCGCTTTTTTGGGGTATACATTCACTCGATTAGACTTATGGTTGGATTTATCCGGCAACAAGCGTTCTCCAGTCGTTTTTCGGTGAACCGCCGTATCCGTTATACGTGTTGCGAGGCCTGGCATGAATAGTACGACCCGTTGGTTTTCGGTGATTCTCGTGGTTGCGGTTTTGGCGAGTTGTGGCGTTCCCCAGCGGCAGCCTGCGGAAGTGGCGCCGCCGTCCCGGTATTCCGAGACGCCGTCGAAGGATGCCGAGGCGCTCTGGCGAAAGGCCGAAGAGGCGCAAAAGGCCGGCAACACCGCCTCCTGCATCAATTTTCTGGACCGGATCATCCAGAACTACCCAAAGAACGTCATCGCGGCAAAGGCTCTCCATAAGGCGGGAGTCGTGTACCTCGACCAGGGTCAGCCGGATCGGGCGATCCAGTATTTCGACTACCTTCTGTACACGTATCCGAACTGGAGTGGAACGAACCAGGCAAAACTCGACCGACTGCGCGCCCTTGCCATGACGAACCGGCGAAAGGAAGTGGAGAAGGCGGCCATGCCCCTGTGGGATGCTTCGGCGAGTCAACCCGAAGTACAGGTGGGGGTGGGCATCTTGATGGCCGGTTTGTATGCAGGCGGTGGAGATTTGGAGGCGGCCTTCGATTGGGCTGCGGCTGGATTTGCAGTTGCCAAGACGCCTGAAGAGAACAAGCTCCTGACCCGGGCAACCCTCAATTTGTTGAAGGATGCCAATGAATCGACCGTCCGGAAGCTCTATAAAAAGAATCCTTCGGATTTCATGAAGGTGTTCCTCGATTACCGTAGCTGCCAGTTGGAGATGCAGAAGGGCCAGCCCGAGGCGGCCAGGGAGCGGTTGCGGACGCTCCTGAATCAGAATCCGTCGCACCCTGCCATTCCGGAAATCCAAACCGCTCTTCGTGGCTCTCCCGTCGAGAGTGGGCTGCCCCTCAATGCGAACCAGATTGGATGTCTCCTGCCCCTGAACGGACCGTATGCGAAATACGGGGAAGTGGTGATGAAAGGGTTGAACCTGGCTACCATTGAGTGGAACGAACGGCATCCGGGTCAACCGGTCACCCTTGTGGTGAAGGATTCCCAGGCCGATCCCGCGCTGGCCGCCAGGGCTTTTGAAGAGCTTGCAAAAAAGGATGGAGTTTTGGCCGTGATCGGCCCCCTGGGCACGCAACCCGCCGCTGCGGTTGTTCCCGTTGCGAACCGGCTGGGAGTGCCGTTGCTCACCCTCACCCAACGGGAGGAGGCTGCCTCCGACAATTCGTTCGTGCTGAACGTTTTCCTCGACAATCGCGAAATGATCCGGTCTCTCGTGCGGTACTGCCGTGAAAAACTCGGGTATACCCGTTTCGCAGCCCTTTATCCGGACGACCGTTACGGGCAGAAGATCTCGAAGATCTTCGGGGAGGTGGTGCAGGAATTCGGGGGAAACCTTCTGGCGAGCGTATCCTACAAGCAGAAGACAACGGACTTCAAGGAACCTATCACGAAACTGATGACCATAGCCAAGAAGAACGCTCCTCCCAGCGGAATCGAGACAACATCCTTCGAAGCTCTTTTTCTCCCCGATCAGGTTCAGACGGTGTCTTTGATCGCCCCCCAACTCCCCTTCTACAATGTGGTTGGCGCGACCCTCCTTGGGACCAACCTGTGGAGCGAGGGTCCCATCGCGCAGGCGGGCGGGGCTTATGTGGAACAGGCCATTTTCGCTACTCCGTATTACGCGGAAAGCCAATCCGGCCGCGTCCGCGAATTCCGTGAGAAATATGAAGCCATGTACCAGACGCCGCCAACCTATCTCGAAGCCCAGGCCTACGACGCCCTGTCGCTCGTGCTCGAAGCGCGGGCGGCTCTTCCGGCCGCCGGGGTGGACCGGGTTGGATTGCTTCAGAGTATCCTCAAGATGCGGAACTACCAGGGGGTTGCAGGGGTGTATTCATTCGATGCGAAAGGCGACGTGGAGCGAAACTACCTCCTGCTTCAGGTGGTGAACGGACAGGTCGTGCAGGTATCCCAATAGTGCTGTTGCGAGCCTTCGTCGCGGTGAGCGCCGACAAGAGGCCGCAAAATCAGACCGGCCCTTGCCTGCATATGCTGCCGTCGGCCATCCTTGATGGCGAGAGGAACAACGGAAGCGTTTTCCCGTTGCGTTTTTTCGGCGTCCTCTTGGGGTGGCTGCTTCATTGCCTCTTCCGCTCTCGTCATTTGGACTTGACAAGCAGCGGGAACATCTGCTAACGATAAGCACTGTAATGAGAGAACATTTGTTGACGGTCAGGCGCTGAGAAGCGTAAAAGGGAATCCCGTGAAACTCGGGAGCGGTCCCGCCGCTGTAAACGGGGACGAAAGCCGCACGAGCCACTGGCATAAGCCGGGAAGGCGCGGGGAGTAGGCCGATCCGTGAGCCAGAAGACCTGCCTGATCGTGAGGGTATCGGCACGTGGCAATGCCGTTTATACCTTCAGGGATGAAGCAAATTCGGGTGCAATCCTTGGGGCGTCGCGGCTCTGGGGATTTTTTTTTGGGTCGAGACCACGCGCCGCTTCCACCACACGGGAAGCAGTCTCCCCCCTCCTCATCGTTTCCTTTCAACATGCGACCGTCCGGAGGGACATCCCTCCGGACGATCCTTTCCCCGAAGCGTTTCGCATGTCTTTCGGCATGGAAGCAGGGGAGATCCTGCCAGACACATCAGAAAAAGGGGGATTGACGATGCAGAAAATCTTATTGCTCCTCATGGTTCTGACGATCCTTGGCCCATTCGGAATGGATGCAGCATTTGCTTCCGGGGGCAGTAAACGGCCTCCGAAAAGAGCCATCCTTCTCGTCGCCTTCGGGACGAGCGTTCCGGAAGCCCAGAAGGCCTACGTTCAGGTGGAGAACCAGGCAAAGACCGCGTTCCCGGACGTGGATATTCGGTGGGCCTATACATCGAGAATCATCAGATCGAAGCTCGCAGGTCAGGGGAAAACCTTTGATTCGCCCGAAACGGCTCTCGCCCGGATGATGGACGAAGGAGTAACGCACGTGGCGATCCTGTCTCTCCATGTCATCCCCGGCGAAGAATTCCACGACCTGCACCGGAACGCCATGCTCTTCTCCGAAATGGCGGGAGGCTTCGACCGGGTGCTGATAGCTCGCCCCTTGCTTTCCTCCCACGAAGACCTCGCGCGCGTCGCTTCCTCTCTCGTCAAGCGGGTCCCGCCTTCCATGACTGGTGAGGACGCCGTCCTTTTTATGGGACATGGAACGGAGAATCATCCTGCGGACGCCATCTACTCGGCCTTGAACTACCTCTTGCAGGATACGGCGCCGAACGTCTTTGTGGCCACTGTCTCGGGATATCCCTCCATTGGCGATATCCTGCCGAAGCTGAAGGAAAGGAAGCCGAAGAAAATATGCCTCATGCCGCTCATGGCGGTCGCGGGAGACCACGCCCGCAAGGACATGGCCGGAGAGGAAAAGGACAGTTGGAAATCCTTGCTCGTCGCGAGCGGCTTCAGATGCGAGATCGTCCTCACCGGGATAGCGGAATACCCCGAGATCGTGGAAGTATGGCTGGATCACCTCCGTGAAGTCCTTTCGCGACTTTGAGAGGGGCGCCTGGCTTCGTCAGTACGATCCGCGGCCCCTTTCGATGGTCTGATTCGGCCTCGCCAAAGCACAAGAATTGAGAAGACCATTGCAGCTATGGCGCCGTTGTTCAGTCTTGCCACGAGTTGCGGAGTATCGCATGACATTTCGTAAATCGTGACGCTTGAACCGTCTCTCCGCGGCAGGATTTTCGCCCGGTACACGGTGCCTCAACTCCCTGCAATCTCATCAATTTTCACGATTTTTCCATTCCGCGCCTTCCCGGTGCGGTTGTCGATACAGTCTTTTTTGGCGGCCTTCTTGCGATGTAATGGTATTTGTCAATGTTTTTCATGGATCGCTGAACCTTGCGAAGATCTTCATCGAACAATCAAGGAGAACCTATGGTCGGGAAAACAATCGGGATGGCCGTTTTGGTGGCTGCCACACTGGCAATCTCACAGGGGACTTTCGCCCAGAATCGGAAGGACATGCAAAATGACGCCTGCAATGACTATCGAAAGGCCGACTCAGCGCTGAATTCCGTCTATCAAAAAATCATATCCGAGTACAAGGAGGATAAAGAGTTTCTGGAAAAACTGAAGAAGGCTCAAAAAGCATGGCTGAGCTATCGAGATGCTCATGTTGAATCGATATATCCGGCTAAAGACAAGAAAACCGAGTATGGCTCAATGTATGAAACTTGTCTGTGCACGGTTCAGAAAGACATGACGGTTCAAAGAACGGAAATGCTCAACTTATGGCTCAAGGGCATACCAGAGGGAGACGTCTGCTCGGGGAGTGTAAGGTCTGCCAACTGAAGCTGTTCAATTTCGCTCCGATGAAATGCTGCCTGCGCAAGACTACCTCTGGGCTACGGATGCAGGAGCTGCCGGGCGCCGTAGCTGGGAGTGATTTTTTGCGGCGGAATACACCCCTTGCTTCCTGCCCGCTTATCCTGATTTCCTACACTCCTTCAGCGATTCTGGTTTGCCCGGTTGGAAATAGGGTTGGAAATCGTTTCGAGAGATAAGAAAAAAGGACCCGAGAATCCCTCCCGAGTCCTTGATTTTCTTGATGGGGTGAGTGATGGGACTCGAACCCACAGCCTCTGGGGCCACAACCCAGTGCTCTAACCGTTGAGCTACACCCACCGCAAACGCCGCAGCATCGCTGGCGACGGTCCACGTAAATATCACGCCCCCCCGAAAACATCAAGCAGAAACCCGCTCCATCAAGCAGCTACGGGGCAACCGGCGCGTGCGGCATTTCCTTTCTTCCGCTCAATCCCGCCTGATTCGCGCCTCGAGGCGCTGGGTCAGGTACGAGAGCGGGTAGGTGATGAGCAGGTACAGGGCAGCCAGGGGAAGATATGCTTCATAGGTCTTGTACGTCGTCGCGTTGATGACCTCGGAAGCCTTCGTCAGTTCTCTCACGGAGATGACCGAAAGAAGCGACGAATCCTTTATGAGCGAAACGAACTGGCCGGTTACCGGCGGTATGATCCGCTTGAGCGCCTGGGGGAAAACGACGTGGCGCATCGTCTGCCAATCGTTCAGGCCCGTGGATATGGCGGCCTCCACCTGCCCCTTGTCGATGGATTCGATCCCCGCTCGCACCATCTCCGTGATGTAGGCCCCCGAGAAGAAAGAAAGCGTCACCATACCGATGACCAGGGGGTTGTCGTAGTGGATAGCGGTCGCGATGCAGAAATAGAATATGTAGATCTGGATGAGAAGAGGCGTCCCCCGGAAGACCTCGACATAGATCGTAGAGAGTTCCCGTGCGAGCACGTTTTTCGAGACTCTCGCAAGCCCGCCTGCCACGCCGAGGCAGAATCCCATTACTGTTGCGCCTCCCGAAATAGCGAGAGTGTAATAGAAACCCTTGATGAAAAGTGACCGGTACTCCCACGGGACGCGCCAGTTCCACGGGTAGTCCATGCGACTCAACAGGAAATAGAGGCACACGGCCCCTGCCAGAAGGATCAGGAGTCGTATGGCGACACTGGACCTCATCTCGGACGTCATTGAAGGATGTCTCGGAAATGCTTCTCGTACAGAGTCTGATAGCGCCCATCCGCCCTAATGGTCTCGAGGAACATGTTGAGCCAGTTGAGGAAATCGGAGTCGCCGCCGCGTATGGCGATGGCGAACGGTTCGTAGGTGAACGGTTTCAAGATCGCCCGCGTCCTATCCGGATTCTGCTTCTGGTGTTTGGCTATAGAAAGCTGATCGTAGAAAAAGGCGTCCGCTCGGCCGTTCACCACTTCGCTCACGCACGCGGTTTCCTCCTTGTAACGATTGATCTGCGCTTTCGGGAAGAGCTTCGTCGCGATGATGTCCCCCGTCGTGCCCAGTTTCACCGCAAGGACCCGATCCGGCGAATCCAACTCTTTCACATCCTTCACATCCGGAGCTTTCTTCTCGCTCAGCAGGGTGCAAAGTCCGGTCTGGAAATAGGGCTGGGTGAAACTCACCGTCTTTGCCCTCGTGAGCGTACGAGTCATCCCCGAGATGATCATGTCCACCTTTCCGCTCTGAAGCGCCGGGATGAGGCCGCTGAATTCCATGTCCTTCAATTCGATATCTACTCCCAACTCCTTTGCCGCCAGTTGGGCGATTTCCACGTCGAAGCCGATGGGCTGCCCTTTTTCATCCGAGTATTCGAACGGGAAAAACTTCACCTCCATGCCGACAACCAGCTTGTTGCGCTTGACGATCTGGTTCAGGGCGCTGCCCTCGAAGATTTCAAATGGCGTGACAGCCTGAACGGAAGCCGGCGCCGCATGAGCCGCCAGCACTACCCACAGCAGGACCACGATCAGTCTGTACATTTTCTCGCTCCTCCATCGATCAAGTGGATAGGAAAACACCCCGGAAACGAATCCCTTCCCCATTGCCAATCCAACGCAAACGCACCTGGACGCCTCAACCGGAAAATATAGCGTATCGTCGCGACAGATAAAGGAAAAGGCGGCTTCCAGCAGATGTCAAGGCCGCGCATGAATTTCACCCTTCGAACCTCACCCTTGGAACTTGGAACGAACATTACCACAAGCGGCACTCAGCGCATAGCCAGTCCTCGTTGAGAATCCGGAACCGGAAGGACATTTCCCCTGCCGAGAGGGGACCTCAGCAACGGAACTACTGCTCGACACCGTTCACTCGGATGTTATATTATATCGGCATGGGGAAAAGAGGGGTATCGCTCCGCGCCCGTGCGAGGCATGCGTGGAAACGGCGCGAAACCACTGACGCTCGCGTGCGTGATATCTTTTCGGCTGCGCGGGGCCGGACGAAAAGAATGGAATCGGACCACTCACTGGAGGGCTTTCACAAATGGACAGAATGAGCAATCGTTTTGCTTACCATGCCGAGCAGGCCATCGCCGCCCAAGGCGAATTCATCCGCCGAGTCTATAACTGGATGGGCCTCGGACTGGCCACGACGGCAATCGTATCCCTTGTTACGGCATCCAATCCGGCTTTGATAAACGTCATATTCGGAACTGGGCTTTTCTGGGTGCTGTTCATAGCCGAACTGGCTCTCGTGTGGGTCTTGAGCGCCGCCATCAACCGGCTTCAGGCTGCAACCGCCGCCATCATGTTCTTCGTCTATTCAGGTTTGAACGGCCTCACACTCTCCATAATATTCCTCGTCTACACGAAGGCATCCATTGCGAGCACCTTCTTCGTTACGGCGGGAACCTTCGGGGTCATGAGCCTCTACGGCTATACGACCAAGAAGGACCTGACCTCATGGGGGAGCTTCCTCTTCATGGGCCTGATCGGAATCGTCCTGGCGTCCGTGGTCAACATCTTTTTCAACAGTCCCACCATCTACTGGCTCGTGACGTACGCGGGCATCATCATTTTCGTGGGACTCACCGCCTATGACACTCAGAGCATCAAGGCGATGGCTCTCCAGGGCTTCGAAAACGCCGAGATGGAGACCAAAGGGGCCGTGATCGGAGCGTTGCAGTTGTACCTCGATTTCATCAACCTCTTTCTCATGCTCCTGAGGATTTTCGGGAGAAGGGACTGAGAAGGAGCAGAATCCCGTGACGACATGCGGTAATGGAATTGCGCAGTCGCGGCCTCCGATCTCCGGGGATATTGTGTATCCCGGAATGGCATTTGTCGTCAGGTAGCCGAAGATGTATCCGGAACAGCACGCGTCCCGCCCCGTCCCCGAGGGGACAGGAGACGGGCGCGCAGTGCCGCCGGTCTGCGGCAGCGACGGGGTTCGACTCCAGTGGATTTCACGTAGGGCATAGAAAATCAGGAGCTTTCGATGAAAAGAATACCAATCGCACTGCCGCTTGTAGCGGCCATTCTTCTCTGGCCTTTGTGGGCTTTCTCCCAGCAGACGCAAACCGCCCAGCCCGCACCGGGCGCACACCCGGGGCACAAACATGAAGAGGGTGGAAAAGCCGAACGCCAGAAGGCCATGGCGAAGCATCACGAGGAAATGAAAGCTGAATGCGAGAGGGCCATGGCCGCAATTAAGGCCATGGATGCCCGTCTCGACGAGAAAGTGGCCGCCATGAACGCCTCCGCAGGCGATCAAAAGGTTTCAGCCATGGAAGCCGTCATCAACGAGCTTGTGGCCCAACGCAAAGAAATGCGCGACAAGATGACGGCGATGCACCATAGCGGCATGGGGATGCCCCACCCGTGGAAGCATGGCAAAGAAGGCATGAAGAAGGGCGGCTGCCCGATGATGGAGGAGCAGCACACCGGTGCAGGAAGCGCAGGGACCAGGCCAAAATCGGGACAGTGATGCCGCGTAGGCGGGGAGGAGCGTTCATACCCGTGAATGAAGCCCGACACGCATGTTGACCAACACTTTCTGCCATGTCCCCGGGATCGGTCTCCAAACGGAGCGCGCCCTGTGGTCTGCGGGTATACACACGTGGGGGGCGCTCCTTGAGGGCGCCACCGGGGATTTTCCTCTGAGCCCGAGACGTGAAAAAACCATCAGGCCTTTCCTTAGCGAGTCCCGTCTTCATCTACAGCAAGGCGATGTACGATTCTTCGCGGAATTGCTTCCCGTCGAGCAGCAGTGGCGGCTTTTTCGCGAATTCCGGAGTTCGGTGGCCTATCTCGACATCGAAACCACGGGAATGGGCGTCGCTGACGATCACATCACAGCGATAGCACTCTACGACGGTCAAACGGTTAGTTCTTACGTCCATGGCCGGAATCTCGACGAATTCGCACGGGACCTTCACAGGTACGGCATCATCGTCACCTACAACGGCAAGTGCTTCGATGTCCCTTTCATCCGCCAGAGCCTGAGGATCCCCGTCGAGCAGGTTCAGATCGATCTGCGGTACGTTCTCAAGAGTCTCGGCTATGGAGGAGGACTAAAAGCCTGTGAGAGAAAGCTCGGGATCGAGCGGGGCGATCTCGACGGGGTCGACGGCTTCTTTGCGGTGCTCCTATGGGATGATTATGCGAGAACCGGGAACGAGCGAGCCATCCACACCCTCCTCGCGTACAACGCCATGGACGTCGTGAACCTCGAAAGGCTCATGGTCATTGCATACAACAGGAAGCTCGAAGACACGCCTTTTCATCCGGCGCACGCACTGCCCCTTCCCGCCATGCCCGAGATACCCTTCCATGCCGATCGCAACACGATCGAAAGCATCAGGCACCGGATGCTCTATTATACCTGATTCCACGCGATCCCTATCTTCAATCGACCGACCAGGCCCACCCGACCCTTCAGGTCAATGTTGTTGAATCAGGGTTCCCTCTCCCCCCCGATTGGGGGAGAGGGAACGTTCATCCGATCCTGAATCGGCAGTATTGACCAGATCAGTGGACCGGGTATTCCCAGAAATACCGCGGCCCCCCGGTGCCGTCATCCGAGGCAACCGCCTGTCCCTTGTAGCTGAACGCCATCGACACCGTATTGGCCGGGAGGATCGACTCTTTCTTGAAATACACCGAAGGATCGGCGCTGCTTGGCCCCAAAGGCTCGCCGGCGTCGCTGGCAAGCCCCTGCGTCTCGATCACCTTTCCCTGGGGGTCGAGAAACAATGCATCCAAATGGAAATAATCGATCCCGGTATAGTTGTTGACAATCTTATCCGCATAACGGACCACGCCCTGCAGTTTCAACTTGTTTCCATCGCGGACGTACTTATATTTGATCGCCACATACATGCCATCCCACGTTCCGGACTGGGTCTCTCCCGTCTGCAGGGGAATCCAGTAGTCTTGATCCACCATCCCGGCCCCCGGTAGATATGTCCCCATCTGGCAGCCGCCGACGGCTGTCGTGAGGACAGCCAGCATGAACAGAAACACTCTCCATGACTTTATACCGTTTTCAGTATTCTCCATGTGATCTTTCCTCCCAAGAGGTTCGGCTCCCTACACTCCGTTGAAGAAATCCATCTTCGGAGCCGGAAGCCGCCCGAAGCAACCACACATTCCTTCCGCATCGAGCGAGTTGAGAAACGGCCTCCTCCTGCGGTGCGCGGGAGACGATTTCCATTATTGTCCGCTCGGCTGCGTCGCCCTCCCGCCATCAATGTCTCATGTAATATAATAGCTGCCTGCCGCAAGACCAACAGGCAACGATGAAGAAGTCTATCCCCCGAGATGTTCCCGGAGGAAATCCCCTATCCCCGTTGTGAAACTGTCCTCCGACGTCATGACGCAGGAGTTGTGATCTCCCCGGATTTCAAGAAACTCTTTGGGGCCCGAAACGGCATCGTAGAGCCTGCGCCCCTGGTCAAAGGGCACAATCTCGTCCTCGCAACTATGCACGATCAGGACTGGGCACGTCACGCCGCCGAGATACTCCAGAGTGTTGAATCGGTATCGCGACAGCAGCCGAACGGGAAAAAAGGGGTAGTGAACAGACGCGATGTCGGGGATAGAGGTGAAGGCGGAGGAAACCACCAGCGCACCCGGCTTCTCCGCACGAGCCAGCCAGGCGGCCACCGCCCCGCCCAGCGACTCGCCGAATACCACGATCTCACCGGGCGCTATGCCCTTCTTCTGAACCAGGTAATTCCAGGCCGCTGCGGCATCCCGATAGGCACCGTCTTCCGTGGGTCTCCCCGTGCTCCGGCCGTAACCGCGATAATCAAAGATGAACGTGTTCAGGCCAAGCCGGTGAAAAATCTCGATGTATTGCTGCCGATCCGAGATATTCCCACCGTTTCCATGGCAGAAAAGGATCGTCCCGCGTGAATCGGGTGCGGGCACGAACCAGGCGGAAATGTCCACGCCGTCTTCCGCCCCAAATGAGATCGCGTCGTAGGAAAGCCCCGATTCATGAGGGGTGGAGACGATGCGGCGCTGAGGGAAAAACATCAGAGACGACTGAAAAATATACAGGACAGCCAGTATTCCCACGTAAATAAGGATTGTTGTCAGCAGGATGGAAAAGATCATTTTGCGTTTCTTCATTCTCTTCATTCGGCGAATCTTCTGATGCCCCTTGTTTCTCGACCGCCCCTCGCATCCGATGGGCCGCGCTGCACCCACCCTGCACCCTCCCCGATAGCGTCGCATAGAAACCCGCCACCCGTCAAGGGTATCGGAAACGGTCGGGGAACTCTGCCGCCTCCGGATGTCTGAAAGCCACGGGAGCTTTTCCCGGCGTGAAGCACGGGGAATGCGTGGCAGCCGTTCTTAACAGGGATCTGCACACCATTGCCTTGTGCTACGAACCTGCAGGTTCTTGGAATCTTGCCAAGAAATACATGCCGCTCTTTGTTTTCTCTGCGGTCTCTGCGGTGCATTCTTTTTCTTTGGCTGCGGCGATGCCGTGTTGTGAGAACCTCTTGTCATATTCCACCCGCGCGCTTATCATGCGGGCCGAGTTGTATGGAAACCACGCAGGAGGCAACGGGATTTTCGCGAAAAGGCAGTCGGTTCCATGGGATATATGACCGAGAACGTTATCGAAGCGAAGAATCTGAGGAAGAGCTTCGGCAGTTTTGTTGCCGTCGACGATATCAACTTCACGCTCCGGCGGGGAGAGTGCCTGGGCCTGCTGGGCCCCAACGGCGCGGGAAAAACCTCGACCATTCGGATGGTGTACGGCTTCTCGCCCATGACGGGGGGCAGTCTCGATGTCTTCGGAATCGACGTGAAGACGGGATGGAGGGCCATCAGGTTCAGTACCGGCGTGTGTCAGCAGGAGAACAATCTGGACCCCGATCTCAGCGTTCTCGGAAACCTGGAGTTGTATGCAAGATACTTCGACATTCCCAGGAAGGCCGCGAAGGATAAGGCCTTAAAGCTCCTGGAATTCATCGGACTCGGTCCCCGAAAACACGACAAGGTCACGAACCTGTCGGGAGGCATGGTACGCCGTCTCATCCTCGTCCGGGCGCTCATAAACGACCCGGAACTGCTCATTCTGGATGAACCCACAACGGGCCTGGACCCCCAATCGCGTCACCAGATCTGGGAGCGCCTCGAGAAGTTGCGATCCGAGGGACTGTCCATCCTCGCAACCACTCACAACATGGATGAGGCCTCACGCCTCTGCAACGACCTCATCATCATGGACCGCGGGCGGATCGTGGTTCGGGGCAACCCGTCGCAACTCATCAGGGAACACGCGGGCAGATACGTTCTGGAAGCAGTCGACCCGAGCGAGGAGCTTCAGACCTTCGTCCGCTCTCACGGGTACAGGCACGACAGTCTCGACCGGCGGATAATCATCTACGGCGGGGAGAAGGACCGCCTCTTCGAACAGATCGGCGGCCGGTTCTGCAACGAAAACTGCGTGCAGCGCATGGCGACTCTGGAAGACGTTTTCCTCAGGCTGACTGGAAGGGATCTCAGGGAATGAAGCTGTTGGGACCGTTCAGCATCACATGGAGATTCATAAGGGTTTGGGAGAGAAATCTCTCCGTTTACAAGAAGATCTGGATCGTCAACTTCATGACCCCACTCCTCGAACCCCTCTTCTACCTCCTCGCATTCAGCATCGGATTGGGTGCTCTGATCGAGAAGGTCCCCTTCGAGGGCGCCGACCTTTCTTACGTGGTTTATATCACGCCGGCTCTTCTCGCCGTCGCCATCATGTACAATGCTTTCTTCGAGAACACCTACTCCTCCTTCGTGCGGATGTACTATCAAAAGACCTTCGACGCCATAATGGCGACACCGCTCTCCCTCGAAGAGGTCATCACGGGCGAGATCGCCTGGGGCGCCACCAAGTCCGTCATCGCGGCGGCGATCGTGCTGGGCGTGGTGAGTGCGTTCGGGCTCGTGCGCTACCCCCACGCTCTCCTGATCCTGCCGCTCGCGTTTCTCGGAGGAATAGCCTTCGGCTCCATCGCCATGTTCTTTACCGGCATCGTACCGAGCATCGACATGTTCAACCTGCCCGTGTTCCTCTTCGTCACGCCCATGTTCCTGTTCAGCGGAACCTTCTTTCCGCTCGATGGGCTGCCGCAGTGGGCTCAAACGTTCGCCGCAACCCTGCCGCTCACCCACCTCGTGGATTTGACCCGGCACTTGTGCCTCGGAACCCTGAGGGCCGGAATGCTCTGGAACGTCGCGTATCTTCTCGTTTTCTGCCTGATCTTCTTCCCCCTGGCCCTCGTTGCCATGCGCCGCCGCCTTGTTCAGTGAAATCCACGAACAATTCCTTTTGCAGTCCGGTTCGTACATTCTTGAAAATTCCTCTTTAACAATTCCTGCGGAGGATTATAATATGAGCGTGCGCAAGAATGGGAGGTTACAGCCATGAGACGTTCCAAGGGTAAGATCATCGTTTCGCTTCTGGCAGCCTTCATTTTCCTGGCGACAACGGTCCCGGTCCTCGCCCAACAGCGAGGTGGCGGACAAGGTTCCCATGGAGGAGGGGGGCACGGGTACTCGGGCGGCGGAGGCCATGGGTACTCAGGCGGCGGAGGCCGCGCGTATTCGGGTGGAGGTCGCGGCGGGTACAGCGGTGGCGGCTCCCGAGTGTACTCCGGCGGCGGAGGCCAAAGGTACTACAATGGCGGCGGTCGCGGCGGGTACAGCGGTGGCAGCCGAGCCTACTACGGTGGAGGCCGCGGCGGATACAACGGCGGCGCCACCCGCGTGTACTCTAACGGCGGAGGCCAAAGGTACTACAACGGTGGTGGAGGTCGAGCCTACTACGGTGGAAATCGCGGATACAACGGCGGCGGTCGCGGCTACTACGCTGGAGGTCGCGGCGGATACAATGGCGGCGCCACCCGCGTGTACTCCAACGGCGGCGGCCACAGGTATTACAATAGCGGCGGCGGGCGAGGCTACCACGGTGGAGGCTACCCCTATCGTCACTGGAGAGGCGGCAACTATGGTTGGGGCGGCGGATATTATGGCGGCGGCTGGGGTTGGGGCGGCTGGCCATACTACTCCGGGTACTGGGGATGGGGCGGCTGGCCCTATTATGACCCGTGGTACTACTCCGCCGGGTATTCCGATCCGTATTACGCTTACGCCTGGCCCAACCTCGGCTTCTATTTCTGGTTCTGACGGACGTAAACGGGCGAGAGCACCCGTGGTTTCCAGACGGGTGAGGGTTGGAGAACCCGGGCACACCCCAAGGTGCAGGGGAGATCGAATTGAAGGCGCTGGAATTGACGAAGGTCCGGGCCGAAGGATGTAGGCCTGGACCTTTTTGAGCAAGCGCTTTACACCCTGAAGACCCATCCCCGGCGCGCCTCGGGCCTGTTTTCCGCTTTCCTTTCACATCACCGGGCTGCGTTGGACTCACAGATGACGTTCGAAGTTGAACGACTCTGTCCGCTCGGGCGCGCGAGCCTGTTTGAAATCCTTCAGGAGTTCTTCTATCTCCTTTCCCCCGTCGTATGGCCCTTCTGAAAGATCCACCAGAAAAGACCGATAGCCCAGGGAACGCAGGAATGGAAGCTTGTCGAACCAGTTCATCGGCCGGTCTGCATAGATGCAGGTCACCCCGCCGCTTTTACGAATCAAATATGCCTCCTTTCGAGGCGTGCAGAGAGGTTTTTCTTCATTCAACTTGGGCGTGAGCCGCGAGATGAAGAGCGGGGGCCAGGCATGAACTGGAACGACGGGGAGCGCGCTGAACGGATCGCGGCTGAGGTGTTCCAGTTCTTCCCGTGTGATTTCAAGCGACAGGACGGCGCGGGCGAAGCCCTCGCGTTTCATGGCCGCCAGGGCGGCGTGGTTTCTCAGGTTGAACCGGTATCCGGCAAAGAGATTGAGGTTGTCCCGATCCGGAAAAAATTCAAGATTTCCCCAGTTGTTTGCCTCCCAGGAAAGAAATCGCTTCTCGATGAACCACTTCACAGCGAGACGATAATACTCAATGTCCTTTTCGGTTAGAATGGCGGGCATCGACCAGACGAAACGCTTTTTCCGGGCTTCGTCGAGGCGCTGTTTCGCCATACGTTCCATGTTGCTCCTGGTTACCGCAAGCATTACCCAGCGCGCAGAGGTTTGAAAAGCCTTCGCAAGCGCCTGGAACGTCCCGATTTTCAGAACGAGGGTTTCGTCCTCGCGCCGGGAGTCGGAAGATCCCTGCGGCCGGCTCTCCCACAGGTCGCCGCCGCCTGAAAACCTTCGTGCATATGTCGCCCCCTCGGGCGCCTCCCGCCGAATCCGCTGCCAGAGACCTGAAACCGAACCGGTCTTTCCACCGACCTTGAAGAGCCGCTCTCCCACGCGAAAATTCCCGTCAACCGGAAGAACGACCTCCTTCACGCCGCCGTCTTTACAGCCGGGAGCTTCGGTGCCCGGAAGGACTCGCGAGACCGTGAACGCCGCCCTTTCCTTTCCCCCAGTGGATTCGGGCCTCAATCGATCGCCGGGTTGAATATCGCGCCGAAGCGTCACAACGATCCGAGGTCCCGTGACCGCCTTGACCGTTCCCACCCACAAGCCGCTCGACCCGGAACGGTGGGGCGTCAGGACCTCCGCGTTGAAATCGCCCGTGAAGTAGCCCGCGGTGAGACGCCTCGAGGGAGATTGCGCCAGCGTTTCCATCGCTTGCGCGATGGCGTCGCGTTCCGATTCCTTTGCTGCATCGAGCACCATGCGATACGCCTTCACGACGAGCCCGATGTAGTCCGCCTGCTTCATGCGCCCCTCGATCTTGAAAGCGGCGATGCGCATCCTCTTCAGGCGGGGCATCGACGCGAGGGCGCACAGATCGTTACAGGAGAGGTAGAATCCTTCGTTCCTGCCCTGGCGGAAGCGGAGTCGGCACGGCTGCACGCATTCGCCTCGCAGGCCGCTGCGCCCGCCGCGAAAACTGCTGGCCAGACACATGCCGGAATATGAAAAGCAGAGCGCCCCGTGGATGAAAATCTCCAGTTCGAGTTGCGTGGCCGAAGCGATTTTTTCAACTTCCTCCAGCGTCAGCTCACGCGCCAGGACCACCCTCTTGGCCCCCATGCGCTCCAGTTGATTCACTCCGGCATGGTTATGGACCGCCATGAGCGTGCTGCCATGGAGCGAAAGCTCCGGGAAAAACCTTCGCGCCAGGTAAATAACGCCCGCGTCCTGGACGATCAGTCCATCCACCCGGAGATCCGAGAGAGACTGGAGGAGATCGAGGACCATTGGAAGCTCCGTGGCCGCGACGGTGCTGTTCAGCGCCACGTAGATCGAAACCCCGTGCTTGTGCGCGTACGGGACCAGTGTGGCGAGTTCGTCCAGAGTGAAATTCGTGGCGGCGGCTCGAGCGCTGAAGCGCTTCAACCCGAGGTAGACCGCATCCGCGCCGTTTTCCAGCGCCGCATGGAAGCCTTCCACGTGCCCCGCCGGGGCGAGAAGCTCGGGAAGCCGCTTCGAGGCCGGCTTATTCGGCATTTGGGCAATATTCATATTCCCAGTCATTTCCTTCCCGGTTCGTTTCCACGCGATTCAGAGGTTGATATACCGGTTTTGAAAAAGCATCCGTTCGCCACAGCGCGGCATGGCCGCAGCCGAAGAAAAAACAATGCACCGCAGAGAACGAAAAGATCACAGAGAAAACAACAACCTGTGTACATTTCCTGGCAAGATTCCGAGAACCTGCAAGTTAGTAGCTCAGAGAACGCCGAGAAGGCAGAGCAAATGGAAATCCGCCGCCGCACCCGTTCTCATGCGGAACCGAACACGCGGTTGAAGATGGCATCCACATGCTTGAGGTGATAGCGAAGGTCGAAGATGCCTTCGACCTCCTCGGAGGACAGCAGGCCCATGATCTCGGGGTCCTGTTTCAACTGATCCTTCAGCTGCCCTCTTTCCTCCCAAACCTTCATCGCGTTCCTCTGGACGAGCCGGTAGGCGTCTTCCCGGGAAATCCCTTTGCGGGTCAGAGCCAGCATCACCTGCTGGGAAAAAAAGAGCGACCCCGTGAGATCGAGATTTCGTCGCATGTTTTCGGGATAGACCACGAGCCGGTCGAGAACGCGCGTGAGACGTGCGAGCATGTAGTCGAGGAGAATGGTCGAATCCGGGCAGATGATCCTTTCGACCGATGAATGGCTGATGTCCCTTTCGTGCCACAGGGCGACGTTCTCCATCGCGGCCAGGGCGTTTCCGCGCAGCACGCGCGCAAGGCCGCAGAGGTTTTCGGAAGCGATCGGGTTGCGCTTGTGGGGCATGGCGGAAGAACCCTTCTGCCCCGCCGCGAAGTATTCTTCCGCCTCCCGGACCTCCGTCCGTTGCAGGTGACGGATCTCCAACGCGATCTTCTCTACGGAACAACCAACGATGGCCAGGGTGGTGAAGTATTCCGCGTAGCGGTCTCGCTGGATGACCTGAGTGCTCACTTCGGCGGCCTTTAGCCCCAGCTTGCGGCAGACTTTCTCCTCGACATCCGGGCCGATGTTGGCGAAAGTGCCGACGGCACCGGAAATCTTCCCCGTTCGCACCGATTCCCTGGCGGAAAGGAGGCGCTCCCGGTTTCGCACCATTTCGGCGTGCCAGAGGGCGAATTTGAGGCCGAAAGTCACAGGCTCGGCATGAATCCCGTGAGAGCGGCCGATCATCACGGTGTCCTTATACTCGAAGGCCCTCCTCTTCAGCACGGCGGTCAGGGCGTCGAGGTCGGCCAGCAGAAGATCCGAAGCCTCGGTGAGAAGCATGGCCATGGCCGTATCGAGCACGTCGGACGATGTGAGGCCCTCGTGAATGTAGCGGGAAGCCGGACCCACGTGCTCGGCGACGCTCGTCAGGAAGGCGATCACGTCGTGGTGGGTTTCCTCTTCTATCTGTGTGATGCGGTCTACGTCAAAGCCCGCTTTTTCCTTGATATCGCTCAGCGCATCGGGCGGAATGGCGCCTCGTTCGGCAAGGACTTCGCAAACCGCCGTCTCCACCTCCAGCCATTTACGGTACTTGTTCTCGATGGTCCAAATCCCGGCCATTTCAGGTCTGGCATATCTCTCAATCATTGTCTTTCTCCCGTGAAGTGAGCGTTCGAGCTACGGAGATCGCGGGGTCCGGGGGGTGCGCGGAAGAAAAACGCAGACTCCGGCTCCCGTCCCTCCCAACTCCTCCCGGTATCCCGAATCCGGCCCTTCGATTTCGACTTGATGCCCGCCCGCGGCAGCCGTTAGAATAGCCCCATCGGCCGACGGCAACAGGAGCCCGGACCCCGCGGCGTGGGAACGCCGGAACCTGGAAGTCCTTCCTTCGGAATGTCTCGGATGCCGCCGGACCGGGGGACTCTAACACACGCAGCACGGTTTGCCAATGCGGCCGGATTCGGAGAGAGGAGCCATAGATGCCGTTGCTCGGCGCTCACATGTCCATCGCGGGAGGCCTTCACGTGGCCTTCGAGAGGATTCGGGACGTCCAAGGCGAGGCCCTTCAGCTTTTCACGAAAAGTGAGAGGCAGTGGAACGCGCCCGCCCTGGAACCTTCCGAAGTGGAGGTCTTTCACCGCCATTGGGAGGAAAGCGGACGAATGCCCGTAGCCGCCCACGACACCTATCTCATCAACCTGGCGGCCCCGGACCCCGTGAAGCTCGAACGATCCGTGCTCGCCTTCGCCGAAGAACTGCGGCGTTCCGCCTCACTGGGAATCCCCTATCTCATCACTCACCCGGGATCGCACCTGGGCGAGGGAGTGGAGGCGGGTCTCGAAAGGTTCGTCGCCAACCTGGACCGCGCCATCGAACTCTCGGAAACGTCCACCGTGGAGGTGCTCCTGGAGACCACCGCGGGGCAGGGAACCAACCTCGGGTCGACCTTCGAGGAGATCGCTTATATCTTGGGCAATTCCAGGCATCCCAGAAGAATGGGGATCTGTTTCGATACCTGCCACGCGTTCGCCGCCGGGTACGATCTCCGCAGCCCCGAGGCGTACGAACGGACTTTCAGACATCTCGATGAAACCATCGGACTGAAGCGGCTGAAGTTCTTCCACGTGAACGACAGCAAGAAAGACCTGGGATCGCGAGTGGACCGGCACGAGCACATCGGTAAGGGGAAAATCGGCCTGGAAGCCTTTCGGCTTCTCCTCAACGATCCCCGCTTCAAGCGGCATCCCATGGTCCTGGAAACCCACAAGGAAAAGGACCTCGCGCTGGACAGGGAAAATCTAGCGGTTCTTCGTTCGCTCCTGGAATCCGGGTAGAATGCCGCGCGTCTCCTCTGAATGGCGGTGCGCTCATTCACCGGCTACGGTCTCCGGTCTCCCAGCCTCGAAACGGTCCCAGTGGATGCGATCCGGATTGTACTTGGTATGGGGTTTCTTCGATTCTGCGGGATACCCCACCGGAATGAGACTGTAGAGGTAGTATCCATCCGGGATTCCAAGGATTTCACGCCCTTTTCCCTCCCGTTCGTCGTCCAGCCCGCAACAGGTGGTTCCCAACTCGAAATTCGCCGCGGCAAGCATGAGATTCCCAGCAGCCAGCGCACAATCGAAGGGCGCCCAGTGATTGCTCTTTTTCCCCACAATGCAAATCACAAGGGGGGCGTCCTTCACGAATTTTGCAAACGGGGAAATCCCGGAAAGAGCGATTTTGACCTGATCGTTCCTGACCACAACAAACTCCCACGGTTGCCAGTTTCCTGCCGTCGGCGCCGCCATGGCTGCTTTCAAAAGGTCGCGCACCACCTCGTCGGGGACCTTCCGATCTTGAAACTTGCGGATGCTCCTTCGCTTGAAAAAGAAGTCCAGCGCAGCCTGCTGCTGCCCCGATTCACTTTTCATTATCGCTGGATCGAACGGCTTTTTCGTCCTCTCATGAATGCTGTGGCAGGCGTTGCACTTTGTGGAAACGGAGGATTTTTCATGACACGATACGCAGAGGCCATGAGCCCGCAGGGAGTATCCGGAACCCGGCTCGAGCTTGAAATCGAAGGGCGGATGGCACTCGGAGCAGGCGTGACGTCCATGGATATCGTGATTGAAGACAACGGTCCCAAAAGGATTTTGAAAGGTGACGGCAATGGGTGGCCCGCCCTGCTTTTCTGCTGCCGAAGCATCGTGGAGACAAAGACCGATCGCGAAACATGCGAACAGCGCGAAAGATGAAAATACCACCATCCACGAGAAATCCCGGGGGCCGCGACGCCCTGTTTCCCCCTTCGTTTGCCACAAGAGTCGAGCATCAACCTGCCGCATAACGTTTCTCCTTCGCGTATCAGAACGTTTCCCAGAAGCCCTTTCCCAGTCGTTTCAAACGAAGCGTAGCGGCGTAATCCGAAATACTGTCCCCCGGCCCTGAGAGGATTTCCCGCCTGCGGTTCAAAATGGCGCTTTTGGGCACCTTCTCGGAGACCTGCCGCCCACGCGGTTCCATCAACGTGCATCTTCCCGAGACGGATCTTCGATCGCTCCGGCCTTGATGGCGGCCTGCCTCCAGCGAGCAGCCAATTCCCGCCCTCTCCTGCCCGCCCTTTCGCCCGAGGCGTAGATCGTCTCGTAGAGCTGGTACTGATCACGAGCGCCGATTTCGGGCGCTTCCGGCCACGAACCGGCCGGACCGCAGCGCTCGACCCGTTCCTTGATGCCGACCAGCTGGCGGCAGGCCATGATGCTGTCGATTGCCGCAAACAGGCACAGGGCCGACCACCCCGTGGGACCGGCAGCATCGCCCGATATCCGGATCACCAACCGCGATCCCGTGCTTTCGGGCAGAAGGCGAATGCTGAAGGCCATTCGAGCCAGAGCGCCAAGGAAAGCTACTCCCGGCATCCACCAGGCCATTTCCCGGCCGGGCGCCAAATGCCGCAGATAACCTATCGCCGCCGCATCGCCCACACACGGCGCGGGGATCCACGACACCAGGCGGCGCGCTGAAACCTTGCCTCCGTTGTCCAGAGCGTCGATGCTGTACCACCCCGCTCCGCGGCCGAGTTGGGCGAGCCAGGGCCAGACTCTGTCCGGCGGTTCGGCGATGGAGATGGCGCGAGTCATCCTCAGACGGGCGGGAGGACCGCCCTTGAACCAATCGTCTCCCGGCATCGGCGTCGCACGCTCCTCGGAGCCGGAGCCCCATCGCATTCCCTGCCGCACCACGACGACCGTGCAACTGACAGCGGCCGCCGTCATAGCGAATAGGATCGTTCCCGTGAACATGTCGTCCCTCCTTGATCCATGTCGACGTTCCCAACCATGCATGCATCGAGGGTCCTCGCCTCGCCCCCTTGCCCTTTCGATGCAGCCTTGCCATACCGTTCGCACGCCGCCGTGCAACCTTGCAGCCCGGCAGTCATCGGGAAGATCACCGGCGGGGCTCCAGGCGACCCGATGAAGGCCGCAACCCGCCTTCCCGTGTGGTCTGTCCGGGCACATAACTCTGCTCTTCGTCTCTCGTCGGGCGCCGCGTGGAGACCTTGGGAATCTTCCTGTAGAAATCATAGAGATCGCTGACGATCTTGACTGCCTTCTCTATCCTCGTCATATTCTTCCAACTCCGAAATATCGACGCGATCCTGGTCTGAGTTTCGAGAACGCTTCATCCAAATGATATCACGCCTGGCGGCGACAGGCACTCGCCCCGCACTCGACTCGGCTGGCACAGCATCTTGAATTACTCTAAAGTGTTCCTCGTCGTTGGCTACGAGAACATCGACCATCAGTTCCTCTTCCCCTTCGATCTTCAGATACCTATGGAGAGTGAGGGTTGAATCGGCAAGCACCCACGGCTCGGCACTTTCTTCATAGCACAGCCTATCAAAAGCCAATTTCAAGATGGCCATATCGTCTTGATGAACCAAAACATCAATATCCCTGGTGAACCGAGGCTTGCCATGAAACGCCAATGCAAGACCGCCTACGATTGCATATCTGATTCCAAGCTTATTGAACATCATTATTGCAGAGAAGAATTCATCGTAAAGATTCATCACTCATCAAGCCTCGTTGCCACAAAAGTGAACGTTGCACATACCCGTCAGAACGCCACCCTCATTGACATTCGCTTTGCAGTACGGATCTTGAAATAAAGAGTTGTTTTTTCATTAGTTGTTTCTGGAGAGCCCCTTACTCGGCCGCCGCCCCAAGGAATATCTTCACGACTTTGCCATTCTTGAAATGGAAGATCATTCCGCCATAAATGGAACCCGCCACGAACTCCTTGCCCTTCGCGCTCATCTCGTTGTCCCGATATCGGCCATAGGCTTTGCTCACTTCCTCTTCCGTGCTCCCTATGCGAATCCCCCGGCCGGTCGCAAGATCACTGGGGCTGGCAATAGTGATCGATTCGATCGCTTTTGCGCCCCCTCTGCGGCCCGAACCCATCTTAAACTCGATGCCGCACTCGGGGTACTTCCACGTTTGCACGTACTCGCCGGTCGCCCCCTCCAATATCTCTTTCCCTTTCACGACGTTGCAGGAGATGAAGCCACTGACCTCTTTTGCGGGCAGGCCGAGGCGAAGCCCGCCTATCCGCTCCGCATTCATCTTGAATTGACTGTCCGGGGCGTCTTCCGGCCCCTTCTTGTCGAGGGCCCATGCGGGAAGGCAAGACAACACCAACATAATCACCATCACAACAGCCAGGATACTCTTGAGCATAGCTTCTGTCCTTTTTCACATCTGTTTTTCCGAAAATGCAGGGGGCGAAGTGATCTTTCTGCCTGCGTATTTCTTCTGGCATGGCACCTGGGAATCCAGGCCCGCAAGCCGGCAAGAATTGGCAGCGAGCCTTGCCGAACTGCAATCGCTCGCGATCTGTGACCCCGGCGGCAGCCGGGGTCACGTAAAAGATCGAGCACGCTGGATTTCCGCATTCGCAGGAATGACGAGCGGGAGGTCGTCGCAGGAAAGAAAATGACACAGATAAACAAGTACTTCGGCACGGTCCCCAGCACGCATCTGCAGCCGGACCGCCCACTTTCGCCACTCAGCCCGTCTGGATCTTTCTGAAATCCGCGACCCGCGAAAAGAGCCCGTGGATGCGGGTGAGGAGAGCGAGGCGGTTCCGGCGGACCGCTTCGTCCTTATCCATGACGAGCACGGAATCGAAAAAGGCGTCGATAAAGGGCTTGAGTTGAGCCATGGATTCGAGGGCGCCGTCATAATCCGAGCCTGCAAGGCAGCCGTTCACCACCCCCTCGGTATCCCGGAGCACGCCGAAAAGACCCTGTTCGGCGGCGTTCCCAAGGAGCTCCGGAGCGACCGGCGTCATTTCCGGCTCCTTGATGATATTGGCCACGCGCTTGACCGCCGCCGCGAGGCTCTCGAAATCCGGGCGGGATCTGAAAGCGGCCAGGGCCTTCGTCCGCGCCACGGCGTCGACCATATCGTCGATCCCCACCGCGAGAGCCGCCTCCACCACGTCCATGGGGTAGCCGTCCTGACCCGCCAGAAGATGGCTCAGCCGGCCTCGGAAGAACTCCAGCACCCCTTGTTTGACCGCCTCCGGCGCTTCGGTCAGCTTGGGCCCGAGGAGCGGCAGTGCCTGCTCGATAAAATCCCCCAGGGAAACGCGGAGCGGCTTTTCGAGGATCATTCGAATGATCCCGAGGGTCTGACGGCGCAGAGCGAAAGGATCGGCCGTGCCGGTCGGTATCAGGCCCACGCCGAAGCAACCGACGATGGTGTCCATCTTGTCCGCCATGCTGAGAACGGACCCCGCCGCCGTCTCCGGAACAGGCCCCCCCGCGCGCGTCGGGAGATAGTGTTCGTAAATGGCCCCGGCGACCTCTTCGGATTCGCCCTGGAGGCGAGCGTACGCTCTCCCCATGATCCCCTGTAGTTCCGGAAACTCACCCACCACGCCGGAGACCAGATCCGCTTTGCAGAGGAAAGCCGCCCTCAACACGGCATCCGTGCATTCCGGCGCCAACCGTTCAGAAAGCCAGCGGGCGAGCCCCGTGAACCGCTCCACCTTCTCCCGGCTCGTGCCCAGCTTCGAATGGAAAACGACCCCTTCAAGTTGTTTGGTACGATCGTCGAGGCGAACCTTCTGGTCTTCTCCGTAGTAGAAACGGGCGTCTTCGAGGCGAGCCCTCACGACCCGGCCGTTTCCCGCCGCCACCACCTTGAAATCCCTCGGCACCGTGTTGGCCACGGTCACGAAATAAGGGAGCAAGCGCCCGTTTTCACCGATCACGGCAAAATAGCGCTGATGTTTCTTGATGACCGTGATGAGAAGCTCCGGCGGGAGTTCCAGGTACTTCTCCTCGAACTCGCCCACCAGCGGCTGGGGATACTCGACGATCTGCGTGACCTCGTCCAGGAGTTCCTCGTCTTCCAGAATCCGACCTCCGACCCCCTTCGCAGCGGCATGGACGCCTTCCCGGATGAAGCTCTTCCGCTCCTCCCGGTCCACGATGACGTAATGCTCTTTCAACCGGCCCCTGTGACTCTCGTAGTCCGTGACGATTATCTGCTGCGGGCTCATGAAGCGGTGTCCGAAGGAATGATTTCCGCTCTTCACGTCGCCGTACTCGAAATTCAGAATCTCCCTCCCGAGCAGGGCCGCAAGCCACCGGACGGGACGCGCGAAGGTCACGTTCAGCCCCGCCCAACGCATGGATTTGGGGAAAGGGATGCGGGCGACGAAGTCCGGGAGCATCTTTTCGAGCAGGTCCCGCGTCGAGACCCCGGCCTCCTCCTTCACCACGCAGAGGTATTCCCCTTTGGGAGTCTCCTTTGTCTTGAGGTCTCCGACGCCGACTCCCTGGCCCCGCGCAAACCCCTCGGCCGCTCGGGTCGGACGGCCTTCCGGGTCGTACCCCGCGTGCTTCGGCGGACCGATGATTTCCGTCGTACAGGCTTCCTGGTGGAGCGCAACGCCGGGGATGACGAGCACGAGACGCCGGGGGGTCCCGGTGGTGAACGGTTCGCCCCGCGGGATGCGGTTTTCGTCCAGGAAACGCGCCATCTGTTGAGCCATGGCGTCGAGGGCGGGCAGGATATACCCCGCCGGGATTTCTTCACTTCCTATTTCGAGGTAGAATGTTTCTCCCACGGTTTCCTCCACAGGTTAACGCCGGCTCCATTTTTGGAGCAGCGGGAATCCCATCTCTTCGCGCTGCGCGACATAGCCGTGAGCGACCAGGCGGGCCATGTTCCGCACCCTGGCGATGTAGTTGGTGCGCTCCGTCACGCTGATAGCGCCTCTGGCGTCCAGTAGATTGAAGGCATGCGAGCACTTGAGGCAGTAGTCGTAACTCGGGAGTATCAGCCCTTTCCCGCTCAGGCGAAGGGATTCCGCCTCGTACATATTGAAGAGCTGAAGCAGCATGTCCACGTCGGCGTTCTCGAAATTGTAGTGCGACCATTCGACTTCGCCGCGATGGTGCACGTCCCCGTAGGTCACGTCCCCGGACCAGATGAGGTCGTACACGCTGTTGACCCCCTGGAGGTACATGGCGATCCGTTCGAGGCCGTAGGTGAGTTCGAGGCTCACGGGGCTGAGGGCAATCCCGCCCACCTGCTGGAAATACGTAAACTGCGTGATTTCCATCCCGTCCAGCCAGACTTCCCAACCCAGACCGGAGGCGCCGAGGGTCGGCGATTCCCAGTCGTCCTCCACGAACCGGATGTCATGATCCATCGGGTCGATGCCGAAGCTTTTCATGCTCTCCAGGTACAACCCCTGAGAATCGGGAGGCGACGGTTTCAATATCACCTGGTACTGGTAGTAGTGCTGCAACCGGTTCGGGTTTTCCCCGTAGCGCCCGTCGGTTGGGCGGCGGGACGGCTCGACGTAGGCCACATTGTAGGGCTCCGGCCCCAACACTCTGAGGAAGGTGGCAGGGTTGAAAGTCCCTGCACCCACTTCCAGATCGTAGGGCTGTTGAATGAGGCACCCTCGCTCGGACCAGAATTTATCCAGCGCAAGGATCATTTCCTGGAAAGTCATATGGGACTCCTTCAAAAGATTCAAAGGGCAGCGGCGCAAAGAGCATCGCATGCATCCGCAACGGTATGGATCGGATCGTCTCGAACGTTCCACGCCGATTCGATGGCTTCACTAGAATTACCTGTAAAATTCAATGTATACGCACTCAGGCATTTCATTGTCAAGCGAAAAACCGAAGTCCTTGCGACGGGAGCGCCCGGGCGGCGCGCCACGGGAATCGGGCATGATTCCCGTCATGGGCAGCGAGCGGGATACGCGCAAAGCTCCTCTCCACCATAAGGGTGGGCTGCGCTCGTGGTTCTCTTCGCGGGGTGAGCGCTTCGGAAGCTGACCGATTCAAGTATGTGCCGATTGTGCTCGTAAAATCGAAAACCCGGGTATCGGGTTGACTCACACTGCCACAGCACCTAGTATGTTGCTCCACGGATGAGGAGACTGCCCAAGATCTCCAAATGAGACCGTCCTGCGAGCACGGATGATAATCGTCCTGTTTCGAGGGCGCATTGATACTTCTGGGACGTCGCGGGGAGAAACTTAAGGAGGGCCAGGCAATGGATTGGAATGCAATAATGGTCGGGGTTGCAGAGCTGTTGCTCGCCTTTGGTTTGGGGTTACTGACGGTCTGGCTGGCCTTTCGCTCCTTTGCCAGGTTCACACGGGACCTGGACGAGATGCACGAACTGAAGCAGAATAACATCGCCATGGGCATTCTGCTTGCCTCAATCGTGCTTTCCACTGCCTTCATTGTGCGCACCGCCCTCTATCCATCTATTTCCACGTGGCAGACGCTTCTTCACCGTGGCTTCAGCAGTGGCGATCTGTTGTTTTGTTTGGGGATAACGACTTTTTCCTTCCTCTTTTCCGCTGTGTTGGCACTGGTCAGCATCTGGAGCGCCCTGCGGATCTTCCTGCGGCTCACCAGTGAAATCGATGAATTCCATGAAATCGGCCATAACAACATCGCCATCGCCATCGTCCTCGGCTCGCTAATCGTGGTCATGGGACTTTTTCTTTCGCACGGCGTTCAAAGCCTGCTGTCGGCCATGATCCCGATGCCATCCTTCGAACGGATTCAAGTGATGGGAATGTCATGATATCGAGTACCTGCTGCCGGTTTGCCTTGCGGGCTGTCGCTGGCGTCTTCCTGATTTTGGCATGCCACAATCCACTGAACGCCCGTATGACCGATTCTGTCCCTCCTGACGTGGGCTACCGGGCTTTGCCCAGGGCAGAGACAACGCGTCGTTTTGCCTGGGAAGACGTAAACAGTTGGAAGGTATTGGGGATGCAAGGTGATCGAGAGATCGTCGACGCCGGCCGCCCTGCCCTCCGTTTCGCGCTGCAAGTTGTAATCGATCCTTTCCGTTTACGGAAAGCCATCGAATCGTACGGCATTCCGGAATCATGGATGCACTACAGCTACCGGACGGAGGATGAAAAACTGCGGAAGGAGAAAGAGCAGACTCTCCGTTGTGCAGCCCGCGGCATCGCCCGTGGCCGCACGGCCAATACCCTGGAGCCGGACTATTATTGGGTAGTCGATAACAGTCGCGAGGATGTGCGGGAGGCAGCGGTCAGACTGAGGGACGTGGGGCGGCGGGCCGGGTATGATGATTTCCCGCGGTTCGTCGAACTGCTTGCTTCTTTCGTGCAATCCCTGGAATATCGGTTGCCGCCCGATATCAGACGGGGCCAGGACGGCACCCCCATCCAGACTTTCGGCCTGACAATGCCTTTGGAGACCCTCTACAACGGCCACGGGGACTGCGATACCAAGTCCGTCCTGTTCGCTTCCTTGTTGGCCAATTTTGCTGACACGCGACTGATTCTGGTGCGCGGGGCAAACCACCTCTTCGCCGGCGTGCGGGCACAGCCGCGCCCTTCCGAACGCTATGTCCGAGTACGGGGTGAAAATTTTGTCCTTATCGAGCTCACTCATCCCTGGCGCGTAGGGCACATTCCCAAAGAGAACTGGCATGCTGTCCAGTTGAAACAAATGGAAATCATTCCTCTGTTCAGGTAATTGAGAGCAGCATGAACCGCTGCTTCGTATCATTCCAACCGGCTGCCCCCATGAGGGGTTATGAGCAGCCGGCCCACACCGGAATGGCAGAGGGGAGCGCACCTGCCATTCCCATCTGGAACTCAAGGACCAGATGGGCCAAAATTCTGCAAAACAAAACGAGAACAGGGTCTTACGTAGCGAGACCTCGTTCTGGCGTTTGACGACATCGGTTTTCCAATCTATAATAACCGCAATGATTTTAACGAAATAAGCAGAATTTCCTTTGCACTTTCAAAAGAAGGAGGCCCGACATGAATTTGAGAGAGGAAATCAACAAGGCTCTGGAGGCGTTGCCGGAAGATGCTCTGCAAGGAGTTTTTGAGTACATCCAGTTCATTATGCAACCGGAGCAGGTTGAACCGACCACCGATGAATTGAAAGCTATCGAGCGAGGAAGGGCAGAATTCGACAGGGGGGAATTTTCCGAATGGGAGGACACAAGGAGGAGGAGAGAAGATGTATAGAATCCTCCTTGCCAGGTCCGCCTAGAAAACATACGAAAAACTGCCTCCTAAGCTGCAAAAGGGAATCGATCGCTGCATTGAATATCTGAAGATTACTCCTCGGCACACACCCAATACAAAGGAACTCAAAGGAGCCCCTGGATGTTACCGTTACCAGGTTGGAGGCTGGCGGATCTTGTACGAAGTCAATGAAGCCGAAAATGAAGTCCGAATTTACGAAATCGGTCCACGGGGCGACGTGTATAAACATTAGCCCGGCCTCATCCCCCGCCAACCTATCGAGGTCGGCTTTTTCTTACCTTCTTCCCCTATTCCTCAACCCGTGCTACCATAACCATATAAAATTAAAAATAAAACTATGCAACACCAACACAAGATCATTGCCGTGACCCTCCTGGCGGTCACCCTCGCCGCGGGATTGTGATTGCGATCTTTGCCGACGCCATTGCACACCTCCGGTATGGCAGTACGTCATACCGGACCGGAGGTCAAGCAAGAAGGGAAAGGAAGATGTGCGTGATATTGGCCGGGCGGCCTTCAATTGCTTTCTTGTTTTGCACTCGTGATCGAGGGAACGGTATTCGCCCCCTCTCGCGAAGAGGCCAGCGCCTGCTCCGCCAGTTTTTCGTAAATCCGGTTCAGCTCCACATTGCATTCTGCCGGAGGAGCCCCGTGTTTCAACGCCGTCTCGATGACCTCCTCTGCATCCTTCCACGCGCCCTGTTCCTCCAACAGTTTTCCAAACCTGAGAAACACATCGGCTCTCGCATGGTCCAGACTGCACGCTTTTCGCAGCATCGCGACGGCTTCTTCTTTCTTGCCTTCCATCACGAGCACGTCGGCGGCTTTGAGATGCGCTTCGAGATCCGACGGGTTGTAATGGATGGCCTCCTTGAATTGCCTCAATGCCTCGCTCGGCTTCCCCTGCTGCAAGGCGATGGTCCCCAGCCCGAAATAGGCGTTGGCGCAGCTTTTGTTGCGGCGGATCGCTTCGCGGAAGGCAGCCTCGGCATCATCGGTCCGGTCCTGCCGCAACAGAAAGAACCCATACTGACTGGCGGCAGAAGCATCGTCCGGATTCACCTCTTGCGCCCGGCGGTACGTTCTCTCGGCATCTTCCAAATCCCCTTTCATCTCTTCGATGGAAGCGAGATTCGCCAGGGCCGGAGCGTACCCCGGATGCCGCTCCAGGATGGACCGGTAGAGTTGCCGAGCTTCGTCGATCCTTCCTGCATCCTGGTAGATCACGGCAAGATTGAATGACGGCCTCGGGTCTCCGGGGTTCAATTCGGCAGCCAGTTTGTACTCGTGGATGGCATCCGGAATCCGCCCCTTATCGTAGAGTTCGACGCCTCGATTGTAGTGATTGACCGTCCCCGAAGCGCATCCCTGGAGCAGGAAAGCCGCAAGCAGGCCAAACCACAGCAGAGGTTTGAAAGCGAGATGTTCTTCATTCCTTCCCATGCGGTCCGATCCTCCCCTTGTCCCGCCACTTGTCAGTGCCGACGAATTTGGACGCAGGTTTTTCCCCGTCTTCCTTCCAGACCACCTTCCACGGATGGTTCTTCAGATCTTCGCTCAATGAATCGAGATTCCGAGCGGTTTCATCCAGATGCCTCAAAAGCGAAGCGACGTCGTCCTGGCTCTCGGCCACCATGCTCCGCACCCCTTTCGCAACGCCCTGCGCATCGGCAAATCCTTCCTCAGCCTGGACGAGCGTCTGCACGAGCTGGCCTTCCAGGTTCCCGAGGCGCTTCTGGAGATCCCGGTTCGTGTCGCGGAGTTCCTTGAAGAGCGCGAGGACGTCCTTCCCGCCCTCCCCCGTTACGGACTTGAGATTGTGGCCCGTTTCGTTCAACGAGTCGGCAAACGCGGTGAGCTTTTTGAGGAGAGGCTTCAGATCCTTCACCTGGCCGCGCATGTCCACCATGAGGCCGTTGGCGTTCTGAATGGTTTCCTTGATGGAGGATTCCGTGCGGACTTCGTGTATGAGTTCCTGCGTTTCCTGGACCAGTTGGGCGATGCGGACCGCAATCTGCTGGCCGGTCTCCATCATCTCGGAAAGCGAGGACGGGGCTTCCCCCTCCAGCACTCCGCCACCCGGAACCACAGGGGCATCGGGGGTTCCGGGCGAAATCTCGACGTACTTGGCGCCCATCATCCCAAGGCTTCGTATGGCAACCCGCGAATCCGTCCTAACCCGCGCTTCAGGACTGATCTTCACCGTGACGGCTATCCTGTCGACCTCCTTGCGCGCGATCCTGATATCCGAGACTTCCCCCACCTCCAATCCGGCGTACCAGACGGGTGAACCCGTGGTGATTCCATCCGCGTAGGGAAAATGGAGAACCAGGATTTTCCTTTGGTCCCAGAACGACCGGATGTCGCTCACCAGAAGAAGCCCCACCGTGAACAGGATCGCCGCCACCAGGATCAACAACCCAACCTTGATTTCGGATCTGAATACATCCATTCGGCAAAATCTCCCACCATTCTCTGTACTACCAACGCAAAGCCTTTTGAAATGACGCCTCACTCCATGTCCAGCAGATCTTCGAGATAATCCCGGCTGGATTGCCGAAGGGGGATGGGACCATCCGGACTCCCGGCGATGAACTGCTGGACCAGCGGATCCGACGAGTTCTGGATTTCCTCGGGGGTCCCTTCGGCCACGACCTTCCCGCGAAAGAGCACGACCATCTTGTGTGCAATCTTGAACGCGCTCCGCGTATCGTGGGTCACCACCACGGACGTGATGTTCATGCCGCGGCTGAGGTTCATGATGAGTTCGTCGATGACGCCGCTCACGACGGGGTCGAGACCCGACGTGGGCTCGTCGTAGAAAACGATCTCCGGGTCCAGGGCTATGGCCCGGGCGAGCGCAACCCGCTTCTGCATCCCTCCGCTCAGTTGCGAAGGTTTCAGGTGTTCGAAATCTCGAAGTCCCACCAGCTCGAGTTTCATCTTGATCATCATTCCGATGATCTTCTCATCCAGTTTGGTGTGTTCCCGAAGCGGGAGGGCTATGTTGTCGTGGACCGAAAGCGAATTGAGAAGAGCCCCCATCTGGAAGAGCATCCCGAAATGCTTCCGGTAGTCCTCCATGCCCGTTTCATCCAATTTGGTGATGTCTTTTCCTCTCACGAATATTTCACCGGAATCCGGACGGATGACGCCGATGAGATGCCGCAGAAGCGTACTTTTCCCGCAGCCGCTCCCCCCCATGATTGCGGTCACCTTGCCCTTTTCGACCGTCAGATTGATTCCGTCGAGGACGATCCTGCCGTCGAAGCTCTTGATCAGATTCCTGACCTGGATGATGGGTTCCGATTCCGTCATATTGCCGATGCCGTGCGGTTTTCGAAGGACCTTTGAAACCGAAGCTCAACGTCCTACAAAAACAGGTAGAAGATGGTCGTGAAAAAGCAATCCGCGATGATGATGCTGATGAGGGACGTCACCACCGAAATCATGGTGGCCTTGCCCACTCCTTCGGCTCCGCCCTTGACCACAAACGCCATGTAGCACCCCACCATGGCGATGATCCCCGCGAAAACGAAACTCTTGGTCAGTCCCGTGAGGATGTCCTTCATCATGAGGCCGTCGATGGTCCTCTCGATGTAGAGCGAGGAACGAATGCCGACCGCCGTCGTGCCGACGGCGTAACCGCCGATTATGCCCACCACGTCGGCCAGAACGGTGAGACACGGGAGCATGAGGAGCATGGCGATGAACCTTGGAACCACGAGGTAGGCGATGGGAGAGATGGCCATCACCTCGAGGGCCGTGATTTCTTCGGTGACGAGCATCGTTCCGAGTTCCGCCGTGAAGGCCGCGCTCACCCGCCCCGCCAAAACGATGGCCGTCAGGAGCGGCGCCATCTCGCGGGCCAGGGCCACGCTTGCGAGACTCGCGGCGTAGTCGACCGCGCCGAATTTTTGCAACTGATAGGCCGTCTGCAACACCAGGATAATACCGATGACAAAGGAAGCCAGGGACACGATGGGAATGGACTTGACCCCCACCTCATCCATCTGAATAATGGCGGCCTTGAAGCGCAGGGGCTTCCCCTGGAACGGTTTGACCACCATCCACCGCAGCGTCTCGCGGAAGAAGAATGCAATGCTGGTGAGATGCTGCAGGAAGACGATCACCATCGCCGTCGACCGCTTTTGAACCGCCTTCTCGCTCACGCCTTGCCCTCTCCTCTAAAAAGCCCCTCCACGTCGGGGACCATCTCAAAGACGCTCTTGAGATAGGCCAGATCGAACACCGCTTCCACCGTCCGGCCCGCGCCCGCAAGGGTGAAGCGGGCGCCGCCGCGCTTCGAGAGCTGAAGACCTTCCACGAGGGTGGCGATCCCTGAACTGTCGATGTAGGGCACTCCCTTGAGATCGACAACGACGTGAGCCGCCTTGTCATGAAACAAGGGAAGGAGCGCCTTTCGAACCTCGGGCGAGGTGCTCATGTCCACTTCGCCTTCGAGCGTGACCACAAAAACCCCCGCATGTCTCTCCGCAACGCCGATCTTCACTTTTCCGTATCCTCCTCGGGACTTCTGAACTTCACCAGCTTGAGCAGCGTGCCTCCGTCGGGAGGCGCCAGATAGTCCACCCGGTCCATCACGCTCCTTATGAAATGAATCCCCAGTCCGCCGGGACGAACGTCCGCCAGATCCCGCGGCTTGAAGGTCCCGGGATCGGTAGGGGTCCCGAAATCGCGGACGTCGATCTCGAGTGCGTTCGGCCGAACGACAAAGGTCAGCGTGATCCTCCCCTCTTCCCCGTCCCCGTAGGCGTGCCGGATGATGTTCGTGCACGCCTCGTCGACTGCGAGCACCATCCGTTCGCCATCCTCCCCTGGAAACGCGAGACGCTCCGACAGTCGCTTGACCACGCAACGCACCAGGAAGAGCGACGCCGGGTCGGTCGGAACATCCAGCACAACCGGGCCGTTGATTTGCTTCAGACTTGCCATCATGCTTCAACGCTCACAAAAACCATGGTGGTGTCGTCAGCGGGAGGACGATCCCGCACGAAGTCCTTCATGACCCGCTCCACCCCCTCATAAAGCGATCGAGCGCCGATTCCGCAACCGCGGACCACCGCCTCGAGCCGATCCCATCCCAGAAGCTCTCCGGCGTGATTCTTCGCCTCGACAAGCCCGTCCGTGAAAAGAAGGATACTGTCCCCTTCTGCAAGATGCAGCTTGGACGAATGATAACCCGCCCCGGCAAGAATGCCCACGGGCGGTCCGCCGCACTCGCGCACAATCCTGTAATTGCCGTCCCTCGCGTTCCAGAGCACCGGTGGCAGATGGCCGGCATTGGCATAAGTTATGGTGCGTTCCGACGGGTCCAATACCATGTAGAGGAGCGTTGCGAACATGCCCCGGCGGCTCTGTCCGCACAGATAGCCGTTCACGTGTTCCACCAGCCCGGATGGCTCCCATTCGCGGATGGCCAGGAGGCGGATATCGGACATCAGCTTCGCCATGTAGAGAGCCGATGCAACACCCTTCCCCGAAACGTCCCCAATGAGGATGCCGAGCCGGTCGTCATCCAGGGGAATGAAATCGTAGAAATCGCCGCCGACCTCCAGTGCGGCCTGGTAGTGGGCGCAGAATTGAAACCCCGGGATCGAGGGAACCTCCTGGGGAAGAAAGCTCTGTTGAACGACGTTTGCGAAAGCCAGGTCGCTTTCCATCTGCTGCCGCCGCAGGAGCGCCCGGTGCATCCTGGCCGTTTCTATGGCCACTCCCGCATGGGCGCTCAACAGATTGAGCGTCTCTTCGTCCTCGGCATCGAACGGAGTCCCATCGAGCCTGTTTATAACCTGAGAAACGCCGATGATCCGCTCCTTCGCTTTCAAGGGGACGCACAGGATGGAACGGGTCCTGTAGCCCGTCCTCCGGTCGAAGTCCTCGTGGAAGCGCGGATCCCCGTAGGCCTCCTCGATGAGAACGGATTCCCCGGTTTGAAAGACATACCCGGCAATCCCCTCACCTTTCTTCAAACGGAAACCGCTCTTCAGCATGTGGGCGACCGGTCCCTGGGCCACTTCAAAGACCAGTTCGTCCGTCTGCTCGTCCACAAGCAGGAGGGCGCATGCGTCCGCCTTCAGAATCTCCCTGGAGGTTGTCATGATGTATTCGAGGACTTCGTCGAGTTCCAGGGAAGAGTTTATCAGGGCGGACACCCTGAAGCAATCCTTGAGGCTCCTGATGCGCTCGCGGCACCGGTCGAGTTCGACGAGAAGCATTGTATCGGGTTCTCCGCCTGAATTCATCTCGCCCCCTGAAGATTGCGGTTGCTTTACCGGAAAACGGTCGAGCCCACCCGTCCCGCTCACTTGCTCCCGAATGCCTTCAGGCACACATTGGCTTTTTCGTCCTTCGTGAGATCGTACCACTTGTGGCCGTCGGAGGACACATAACTCTGCCCCGGAATAGCATAAGCACGGCTGCTGAAGCCCGAATGGGGCGCCTCGATCGCCATCGGGTAATTGTAACCCGGTGTCTTTAACCTGAGCATTATCGAAAAATTCTTGCCGGCCGTAACCTTCGCGGGCGTAGTGAGTTTGACGGTGTGATAACCCGCTGTGACCGTACCCCTCTGCGCCGCAACCTTGGTCCCGGACCTCGGCTTTACAACCGCATTGCCGTCACTATCAGCCGTAGTGGTAACATCCTTATAAATATATACCGTGTAGCTTGTATTATCGACGGGAGCATAGAAACTAACAGCTTTGACAGTGGATCCCAGAGGATTCCCTTTGAATATGTTCGCCATCCATGCCGTATTGCTTCCATAACCCATATGATCGGTACTGCCAAGTGGATCGTACTGATAGATCCAGTTGTAGTTTTTGGTGGACACTGCGCTGTAAAAAACATAAGCAGTACCCTCAAGGGATTTGTCATAATAGGACATCCAAAAATAGCCTTTGTCGCCCCAACCCGTCCCCCAACTGTTTTTCACAAGATAGGCGCCGTTCCCCGGAGGGGTCTTCGTAAAATTCTTGCTGGAATAGTTGTCGTCCCATCCGACGATGGCAACGGCATGGTCTGGGACCTTGTCCGAATTGCAGTAATACCCGTGTGTAGATTCATTGTAATAGGAACTGTCGATATAAAATGAGATGGAAACCGCCGCACCATAGTGTGTCAACGCAGCTTTCAAATTGTTTTGGGTCAAGAACATTATGCGGACGTCCTGTACGTGGTAGGCCGCCATCAGTGCGGACGAACTCGTCGCCGGCAAAGATGAGGACGTGAGCAGGTACTCATAGGGATATTTGTTTTCGGGGATGGGCCCACCCCAACTGGCGAGATAGGCTGTCGCCATATCGTAAGTGCCTCCACCGCACGGGCCTGAATCAAATCCATGCATGTCGATGAGATGATTTTCTGCGAGATCCGTCTGCTTGCCCGGCAGGAGTCTGGATTCCAACGAGGCGTACGCCCCGAACGCCCAGCAACTGCCGCACTGGCCCTGGTCTCTCACCGGAGTCACCTTGCCATGGTCCCTCAGGTCGTACGTCACGGGGTAGTTTGCCGCTTTCGCAGCCGGAGAGGATTCGGACGCCATATCTTTCAGGTAGGACCGATCGATCCGGGAGGGGACGAGACCGAGCGCGTGCCCATCCGAAGTGACCTTAACCGCGGACTCTCCCGCGGCGCGAGCCTCAACCCTTTCATTCTGCCACTCCAGATAGTCGGGATTCACCGGGGCGAGCACCGGCCGGTCATCTGCCCGGACCTGGCCGGCCGGCAGAACGAAAGCCGAACACACCATCGACAGGAGCAGGGCCAGTGCCGCCATATGCCGTCCGGAACGCTTCGCTTTATGCATTATGAACTCCTTTTCCAGTTGAGATCATCGAAACGATCACCCGCCGGGATCGTTCATCCCCAGGGCGAAGATCTTTTCGATGACGTCGCATCGAGTATAGCATTCACGTGCTTTTACGGTTCGCCGCGCCCGGCTATTTACTTCCGAACGCCTTCAGGCATACATTGGTGTTCTCCCAGCCATCATATTTCGGGAGATCGCCCCACGAGATCCCGTCATCCGAAACGTAGCTCTGTCCCTGGATGGCGGTAGCGTGGCTGCTGAGGCCCGAGAAAGGCGTCTCAACGGCCATCGGGTAATTGAAGTCCGGAGTCGTTAATTGGATCACCACTGAAAAATTCTTGCCGGCCGTAACCTTCGCGGCCTCAGTGAGTTTGATGGTGTGATAACCTGCTGTGGCCGTCCCCGTCCGCGTCGCAACCAGGGTCCCGGACCTTGGCTTCACAACCGGAAAGCCCTTACTATTAACTGTGGTTTTAACTTTATTGTATATATACAATGTATAACTCGTATTGTCGTCAGCGGCATAGAAACCAACCGCCTTGATAATAGATCCCAAAGGATTCCCTTTGAAAATGTTGGCCATCCACGCCGTTGTGGAACCATAACCTGCCCAAGTTGTCACACCAAGCGGATCGTACTGATAGATCCAGTTGTAATTTGCCGTAGATTCTGCCTTATTGAAAAGAAACCCAGTGTTCCTAAAGGATTTGTCATAATAAGAAATCCAGAAATAACCGTTGTTGCCCCAATCCATTCCCCAACTGTTTCTGACAAGGTAGGCGCCATCACCCGAAGGCTCAACCGTAAAATTGCTCTTCGAATAATTGTCATCCCAACCTATGATTGCAGATGTATGATTATATGCAATGTCAGAGTCACAGTAGTATCCGTATGATGATGAGTTGTAGTAGGAATTGTCATAATAAAAGGATACGGAAACCGCGCCGGAGTCCATCAGCGCAGATTTCACGTTATCGGTTGTCATGGCGATCGCCTCGATGTTCTGCACATGGTAGGGTTTCATCACCACGGATGGGCTTGTTGCGGGCAAGGATTTCGACGCCTTCAGGTACTGATAGGGATATTTGTTTTCCGGAATGGGCCCACCCCATCTCGCCAGGTAGGCTACGGCCATCTCCATATAGCCTCCAGAACAGGGGCCGTAATCGAAGCCATGACGATCGAGAAGATGACTTTCCGAGAAATCTGTCTGCGTTCCCGGCAGCATCGCCGATTCGAGAGAAGCAAAGCTCCCGAACGCCCAGGAGCAAATGCAGTCGTGGCCCTGGTCCCGTACCGGCGTCACCCTGCCATAATCCCTCAGGTCGTAACTCGAAGGATAGCTCGACGCTTTCGCAGACGCAGAAGATCCGGATGCGTGGTTCTTCCGGTAGGACTCATCGATCGGAGAGGGTATATCCCCGAGCAAGCGTCCTTCGGCGGTGCGCTTCACCGTGGATTCACCGGCGGCAACGGCTGCGTCCCTCTCCGCTTTCCATTGCAGGTATTCGGGATTCACGGGAGCCCGTTCAGGCTTGTCCGCCGCCGGGGCCATACCGGAGGACAGGAACAAGACCGAACACACCACCATCAGGGCCAGCGATGCGAGGCGAAATGCGGTTGCCGCCGCCGTGCGCCCTTCAGAACGCTCCATTCTCCGCATTTTAGAACTCCTTCGTGCATTTCTCCGCATTATAGAACTCCTCTGTGCACTACTCTAATGATCGATTCTCCGACAATAGCCCTCTTCGACCGTTTATCGGCTCGCCTGTACCAACGGATTAATGTTTCTTCACTGGAAAAAGCGTGCATCCATACCAGTGGTGCAACGCAACCCGGGAAAGGAGGGGGTGGAGCAGCAAGCGGGCGGCGCATGTGTTGAAGGCGAATTTTACGCCCCGCATGTGCTGCGTGAGTGGAACGTAATGCAAATGATCCCGAGTCCGGATCGCATGGAAGTTGCGGTTATCGGAATTGCCGGGAAGGGACTGCGCGTGGCGTGCAGAAATTTCTTCCCGGGATGGCTTGCGACCGAACTGGTTCGACGATGCCGTCGCGCCGAGGTCGCCCCCTCGATACCTTCGCCCGTGCTGCGGCCGATGCGCAGCCCTCTCCCAGAATAGTCTGAGGGCGGCTGATATATTCCGAAGATGAAGGTATGACCACCACCGGGCAATTATGGCCAGATGGCGTCAATTTGGCCATGGAATAATACTCAAACGGGGGAAAGCCTCCCCCGTTTCCCACACTGCTGCGGGGGAACCCGTTACAGGGTCTCCGCTTCCCCCGCAGATCGCAGGGGAAGCAGTATTACATCCGCGGCATCCGGTTCGCGAGGAGCCGTCGTCAGGATGTGAATCGGTTCAAAGCGAGATCAATCGTTGAGGGTTCCCTGCATATGCAGACTGAAATAGGATGTTTTCGGGTCGTTGGTGGTCACCAATATCCACTTCTTCCCTTTCTGACTGCAGCCTCGAGGGTTCAACTTGGCAACTATCTTCCCCTCGCCACCGGGAGGAACCGCCTTGGTGAAGGTGGTCACCCAGGTTCCGCAGCCGGGCACAACCTTTTTAATGACCAGTATCCCGTCGCCCGTGTTCTTGAACTTGAACTCATGCGTCAGATTCGAATCGGAGCGAATCAGTCCGAAATCCACTTCGAGATCGGTAATTTGCATGATAGGAGTCCCCTTAGTAAGCTGCGCTTCAGAGTATTTCGCCAGCGAGTTGTCCCCGTCCAGGTTGACGTTATGAGCACAAGCCGCAAGGAAACATCCTGCGAAAATCAACAACGACCATTTGAGCAACCGATTCATGAGATTCCTTTCTTTCATCGCAGTATTTGAAGTTGATGCCCTCAAAAATACATCGTACGCAAGCTACTTGAAAATGGGTCTGCTGTCCACCATTGTTATTCCGTTTCAGGCCTGGAAAAATCCTCTTGATAACGCACCTGCCGCGCCCCTATGCGGGATCGATCATCCGGATCGACTCAAGGGCATTGCCGCTCCGGGGCGGCGGGCCGGGTTGAGATCCATCCTGCCATTCGAGAAAGAGAATGCGAAAAGATCGGTTCAACTCTTCCGAAATACCTGATGCCCCCACAGCCACTCATCTCTCCACACTTCGGCGAAGCCCAACTCCCGCAGCCTGGCGAGAGTCGGCCCGAAATCGTGAATGATATGGTGCGGACGGTCCTCATCCGGCTCGGCATGGAAACGTCCGAAGAGGAATCCCCCCGGGGCCATGGCCTTCCAGAGTTCATCGACCGTACGAACCGGATCGACCAGGTGTTCGAAAACGTCCATGGCCGTCACCATGTCGAACGCCGCATCCGGCAAAGCGGCGGTTTTGAGGTCGATGCAGCGGGCGGGCAGATTCCTGATCCCGAACCGCCATCCGCTGTAATCGAGCATGGGAGAACTGATGTCCGCCAGGATGATTTCCATCCCGTTGCGTGCAAATACGATGCTGCCCGAACCGACTCCGCAGCCGAAATCCAGGCAGCGCAGGCACCCCTCGGACTTTGCCATCTCCATGGCCACAACGTAAGCGAGAGGCGAATTATCCTCGGCCAGAGTGTGCCACCACATGAGTTCATAAATCATGGCGCGGCTCCGGTTGTAGAATTCCTCGACGGAATCGCGGTCGCCGGAGTCGACCTGTCCATCCCATTCGCCCTTCACATCCGACAGAGCCTGGACGCATTTCGCTCGCGTTTCAGCGGCGTCTCCACAATGCAGGTATTCACCGACCTCCCAGAGCAGACTCTCCTGGAGGTCTCCCCGTCCTTCAAGGAGCAGCGCCTCTTCCCACGTGCGGCTGCATTCCGAAAGCAGACGCTTCTGCTCGGCATCGAACTCCTCGCCAGTCATCCGGCCTTCTTCGACTGACCGCCAGAATGCCTTCAAACGGTCCGGCAGCAACTTTTCCAAGGCTCGCTCCTGTCTCAGGGCTAAAGGAATCGTATCAATCAATTTGGAGGCGTGTTCCATAGCAATAGCACAAAACGTGGAACACATCCACAGAGTTGACGCGGGGCCATGCCCGCGAATTCCCCGTGCAACTTCCACCTCCACGCTGCCGGCATCGAATCTCTTGAAGTCTTTTCAGGAATTCCATACGATCCTATTGATTTCAACGGGACCCACGCATTCTTTGCGCGCATCGCTGCGAATTGCATTCGCCTTTGGTTGCGGCCGCAGGTTGCCCTGCGCTACAATGGGACATGGGGAGCGGTGATCCCTTTTGCGTCACCGGTCCGGAAAAATGCGTTTTTTTGTGGAACCTTTTCAGGGCGTGAGTTGTCCAAATGGATGGAGAGACTCGCGGGAGTTCTACCGAACGGGAACGGGAACGGGCATGGATCGCCGATTTCCTGGCGGGCGACCGTTCCGCGTTCGACAGCCTGGTCCTCCGCCATCAGGACATGGTGTTCAACCTCTGTTACCGCATGCTGGGCGACCGTGAAGATGCCGACGACTGTTCCCAGGAAGTCTTCGTAAAGGTGTACCGCTCCCTGAAGGATTTCCGGTTCGATTCAAGTTTTTCCACGTGGCTCTACAGGATTGCCGTCAACACGTGCAGGAACCATCTCAAGTCGACGGCTTTCCGATTCCGGCGAAAAACCGTTCGGATCGACCCTCCCGACGACGCGGGGGAAGGACGGTCGATCTCGGATGTGGCGGACCCGGCGCCGTCGGCTCTCATGCTGATGGAGCAAAAGGAACGGGAGTTGCTCGTGCAGAGAGCCGTTGACGCCCTGCCTCGCGACTCCAGGGCGGTGATCGTTCTGAGGGACGTGGAGGGGCTTCCCTACGACGACATAGCACGCATAACCGGGCACAAGCCGGGTACGGTGAAATCCAGGCTCGCGCGGGCGAGGAATCAACTGCGCGATGCTCTCAAGAAAGTATTGTCGCCCCGCATCTGAAAGGCTGAAGTCGATGGAGTGTTCACGGGTCTCTTCCCTTCTGTCCCGATACATCGACGGGGATCTCACCCCTGAGAGCAGGCGCATGGTGGACGAGCACCTCTCGGGGTGCGAAAGGTGCTCGGCGGACCTGGACGAGATGGCCGGCGCCGTGCGGGCGTTGAGCTCCCTCGAAAGAGTCGCCGCTCCGCAAGGGTTCCTCGGAAGGGTGCACGAACGGCTTGAGGAACCTTCGCGCGCCCGGAGGTTCCTCCGCAGCCTGTTTTCTCCCGCACGCATCAAGCTTCCCCTGGAGGCCGCGGGTTTGGGGATAGCGATTCTTCTGATTGTCTTCGTGCATCGTGAAACCGTCACGTTCAAGGAGAAGGCTCTCGTTCAGAACCTTGCCGAAGTTCCCGCTCCCGCTCCTCCGCCCTCCCATAAGGTCGCATCGGCGCCGGTAGAGGAAACCGCTCCGGCGCGGTCGGTCTCTGAAGAGGCGGCTCCGTCCGTGAAAAAAGAAGCCGCTCCGGCTCCTGCGCCCATGCAAAAGGCGAAAACGGCCGCCAGGGTGCAACCCGGACCGTCCCCGGAGGGTTCTGCCGCCGCTCCGGAAAGATACGCCCTCGCACCTCCTGTCCCCGGGAAGCGCCCCCCGGCGTCTACGGGTAAACCGGTCCAACTCGCCCTGTCCATCCTGCCTTCCGTAAAGCCGCAGGAAGAAGCGCGAAGATCCCCGTCCACGGCCGCGACGCCGCCAACCGGCGGTTCCGCAACTCCACTGCGATCCGCGGAAGATCGAGCCAACGAGGGAAAGACCGGAGGCGCAAACCAGCCCCCCGTACTGGGCGAAACCTCGCGGGCGTTACGACAGTCGACGATGCCCCTTCCCCGGCAATCGGCCACCGCGAAGACGGCTGCGGACCGCGAACGAATGGCGGTCGATCCCGGCGAGGCGCTCACCCGCATCGGGCGATGCGCGGCGAGCGCGGGAGGCGCCATCTTGAAAACCGAATACGCGCCGGGGACCGGCAACCCGCAATCCATCGTGGTGGAGGTTCCCGCTTCAGGCTATGCCACATTCTTGGAAGAACTCCAACGCATAGGGCTTCTGCGCAGACCCTATCCGGAATCTCCCCCCCCTGGAGCCTTGCCGTCCGTTCTCATCAGGGTCTCCCTTCTCCCCTCGGACTAGTACACGCGGGCGGAAATTCGGCACTCGTTTTGGTGGGCACGATAAAACCTTGCCCACCCTACCAGGCGGCTGGCACTGTAGGGTGGGCACGCCTTCTTGTGCCCACCGGAACTGGTCAGGGACTTCCGCCGTCCTGTACTAGTCGAAACGGACCGGTTCTTCGGACGCCTCCTTTTCCGCCGGGAAGTCGCTGAAGGGGAACGGGCGGAAGCTGTCGTTCAAGGTTGCGTACCGCATGAGCTGGTAGCCATAGCTCGCCGCCTTGTTGGAAAACTTCCTGAGGGGTTCGCATGGCTTCTGCGTGACAAAAAGGTAGACGAACTGGAAGATGGTCGATAGCTGTATGAAGCACTTCACAATCTCAAACAGGATGAGGTAGAGAATGGTGTAAAGGAAACGGATGCCGATTTTCTTCCTCAAATTCGTTTTTACCACCTGGTCGTTCATGTCAGATCCTTTCTCTCACAGAAAGTCAAATTCGGTTTGGAGTGGCTTGCGCGGGGCGCCGCCTCAGCGCCCGGGGTTGGCGACAATTTTTTCCCACCAGTCTTCCCACCTCAGAGGGATGCCGGGGGACCAGAAGAGATTGCGGAAATGGTACCCGTAGATGGCCATCGTCACCACGTCGGAAAACGATTGCCGGTACTTGGAGAGGCTTTCCTCCAGAAGGCGCCAGTAGTATCCTTTTCCCGGATTCCTGTCGGCGATTCCCAGATACCATAGGGACCTCAGGAAAGTAAAAAGGTCCTTTTCGGCGATGGGCGCCCTGGCCAGAGGGCGGTAGGCGCGCAGGAACGCCAGGATGCGCTTGTAGTACATTTCGGGCGAGTAGACGGTGTTCATCACCCATTGGTAGCCGCCGAGGATCGTCTGCCGATCCATTTTGGGAATGAAGTTGAGGCTTCCCGTGTCGGTGTTGTTTCCCGAACTCTTGAAGAGGAGCCGGCCTTCCTCTTCGAGCCGCTGGTACAGACGGGTTCCCGGAATGGCGGTGAGAAGGCCGATCATGGCCGTGACGATCCCGTTTTTCTGTATGAAATTGACCTGCCTCTGGAAGATGTCCGGCGGGTCGCTGTCGAATCCGATGATGAAACCGCCCATGACCGCCATCCCGTGATTCTGGATGACGTGGACCGACTCCGAGAGGCTGTGCCGGAGGTTCTGAGACTTCCCGCATTCCCTGAGACTTTCCTCGGCCGGGGTCTCGATGCCCAGGAAGACCTTGTTGAAACCCGCTTCCGCCATGAGCGCCATCAGTTCGTCGTCTTCCGCAAGATCGACCGAAGCTTCGGTATAGAAGGAGAGCCGTCGCCTCCTGCCGTTTTGCCACGCGATGATCTTTCTGAGGAGGCCCTTCACCTTCTGCTTATTACCTATGAAGTTGTCGTCCACGATGAAGACGGACCCGCTCCAGCCGCGGTCCGAGAGCGCCTCGAGTTCGGCGATGACCTGTTCGTCCTTCTTGGCCCTGGGAACGCGGCCGTTCATGACGATGATGTCGCAGAATTCACAGTTGAACGGGCATCCTCTCGAATACTGAACGCTCATGCTCACGTAGTCGTTCAGATCGATGAGATCCCACATGGGAATGGGCATGTTTTCCAGGGAGGGATGGTCGTCCGAACTGTAGATGGTTTTGACCGCTCCTCTTTCCATGTCGGAGGCGAGCGGCCCGATGGTTCCCTCCGCTTCGCCCAGCACGAGGCAGTCGACGTCGCTGAATTCCTCCCCGTATGACAGAAAGAGCGGGCCTCCGCCGACCGTTTTCGCGCCGAGCCGGCGGCAGCGGTCGATGACCTGCCGGGTGGAATCTTTCTGGGCGATCATGGCGCTGATGAACACGTAGTCCGCCCACAGGAGATCTTCATCCCCCAGACTCTTCACATTGAGGTCCACAAGCCGTTTCTCCCAGGACCTGGGAAGCATGGCGGCGACCGTCAATGCACCCAGAGGCGGGAAGGCCGCTTTGCGTCGGGCAACCCTGAGGGCGTATCTAAAGCTCCAGAAGGTCTCTTCCACTTTCGGATACACGAAAAGAACATTCATGGGATATCCTTTTTCATTGCGGTTCATTCATGGAGATAGTCTGTCATTCAATCTACTGCTCGCCTCTGCGGAAAGCAAGAAGCGTCCGGCAGGGGCGAGCGTTTTCTTTCGGCTTCCCGGCCACCGCCGCCGCTTCCATTCCAGCACTCGCCGAAGACCCTTTCGCCCAAAAATACTATACAAATCGGGTGGCAATTGTGTTACTGATTAGCACTTCTCTTTACCCCGCGCGAGCGTTCTTCCCTCGGGGCGCGCCTGCTGAATCTGCGGCTGAAGGGTGGGAGAAAACGAAGAGACAGATCACACGATGAAGGAGGTTCCACCAGGTATGGCGCTTGTCGTTCAGAAATACGGAGGCACATCAGTTGCCGATATCGAACGCATCCGGGCCGTGGCCAGACGCATCGCGGAACGAAAGAGAGCGGGCGACAGCCTCGTTGTGGCCGTGTCGGCTCGTTCGGGAGATACCGATCGCCTGTTGAAGCTGGGCTGCGACATCTGTCCGAATCCCGACCCGCGGGAGATGGATGCATTGGTGGCGACGGGAGAGCAAATCACCATCGCTCTTCTCAGCATTGCATTGAAGGATATGGGAGTCGATGCGATATCCATGACCGGGCGCCAGGCCGGCATCATGACCGACCGGAGCTACGGGCGGGCTCGCATCAGTTGGATAGAGACGGCCCCCGTCATGGAGAAGATAAACGAGGGGAAGGTGGTGGTGGTGGCTGGTTTCCAGGGATATGACGACGAAGGCAACATCACCACCCTTGGGCGAGGCGGTTCGGATACAACGGGCGTCGCACTGGCCGCGGCGCTGGGTGCGGAGGTGTGTGAGATATGCACGGACGTCGAGGGCGTCTTCACGGCGGATCCCAACGTTTATTCCAAAGCCCGAAAGCTCGATAAGATCAGCTATGAGGAAATGCTCGAGATGGCGAGCATGGGTGCCAAGGTGCTCCATTTGCGCTCCGTCGAATTCGGCATGAAATACAGCGTGCCCATTCTGGTCCGCTCTTCTTTCACTGACGCTCCCGGTACTCTCGTTACCAAGGAGGATGCAGATATGGAAAAGGTGGTGGTTTCGGGAATCACCTACAACAGGGGCGAAGCCCGTGTGACGGTAACGGAAGTTCCGGATATGCCCGGAATGGCGGCAAAGATCTTCCAGCCTCTTTCGGAGGAGTTGATAAACGTCGATCTCATCATCCAGGGGAGTGGAAGCATCCCCGGCCGCGCCAACATTTCGTTCACGGTTCCCAGTCCCGATTTTGAGCGTACCATGAAGATCGTCGAAGGGGTGTCGAAGGAAATCGATGCGGGCCCCGTGCACGGCAACCCGAACATCTCGAAGATTTCCGTGATCGGACTCGGCATGAGAAACCACAGCGGTGTGGCGAGCAAGATGTTTGCAACTCTCGCTCGCGAGAATATCAATCTGAAGATGATTTCCACATCCGAAATAAAGATTTCCTGTGTCATCGATGAGAAATACACGGAACTGGCAGTGCGGGTGTTGCACGACGCCTTCGAGCTGGATAAGGACCCTAACGGGCGGATCGAGATTTTCGGGGAGGATTAGGAGCCTGCCCGGTCATTTCTCTTTTGCCGGGCTATATCGAGGAGGGCCTTCGATTGTCGACGCGTTTTGGGATGCTGCGTGAGGGGTGAATAGCGACTGTTCCCCCCCTCACCCCGACCCTCTCTCTCAGAAAAAGGAGACCCTGACTCAAAAACGCTATCGATCCCGATGCTCTCCCTTTAAAACACGGGAGAGGGGAACAATCGGACGCCCTTTCATGCGCACTCACGCTCCTTATCTCGCTCGCCTGTGGAAAAGTCTCCAGGATTGCGCCAGTGTTCGCGTTCAACCTCCCCACGTGGACGATCTCCATCTGAAACCCCTTCGCGGCGTATGCTCGATCGTAAGAGAACGAACAGCGGTGCTTGAGGACAGAGATGGCCGCCGGTTCCGAGCCGGGGCGCCCGGAGGCGAAATGCCGCCGGGTCGAGATTTCCACTGGCACTCCTGTCCCCGCAGGCTTTGAGTGGGGAGCGGAGTGACGGCGCAGGCGGTTTTTTGACATGTTCTCAGGGACGTGAATGTGACTTTGGAGTGGGAGCATCAGAGGTAGAACCAGATGATGGAAGTCAAAATATACGATACAACCCTTCGTGACGGGACACAGGCCGAGGACTTTTCTCTGTCTCAGGATGACAAGGTGCGCATTGCGCTGAAACTCGATGATCTTGGTCTTCATTACATTGAAGGCGGATGGCCGGGGTCGAACCCCAAGGATGCGGGATTCTTTCAGGAAATAAAGCATTACCAGCTCAAGAACGCACAGATTTCCGCCTTCGGAGCCACGCACCATCCGAGCAAGACCGCCAGAGCCGACGAAAACCTCAAGGCGCTTCTCGCGGCCGGGACGCCCGCGGTTGCCGTATTTGGAAAAAGCTGGACCGTACACGTGCGGGAAGCCCTACGGACGACCCTCGAAAGAAACCTGGAACTGATACGGGATAGCCTTGGCCACCTGCGGCCCCACGTCCAAAACCTCTTCTACGATGCGGAACACTTCTTCGATGGATACAGGGAAGATCCCGCGTACGCACTGGCCACCCTGGAGAAGGCTCTCGACGGAGGCGCCGACTGCCTGGTGCTCTGCGATACCAACGGTGGAAACCTCCCGTGGAATATTCGGGAAATCATGGGAGAGGTGAAAAAGCGCTTCCCGCGGGCTCCGCTGGGAATCCACGCCCACAACGACAGCGATCTTGCCGTGGCCAACTCCCTTGCAGCCGTCGAGATGGGCGCCGTTCACGTTCAGGGGACCATCAACGGCATCGGGGAAAGATGCGGCAACGCCAACCTCTGCTCCATCATCCCCAATCTGCGCCTCAAAATGGGAATCCCTTGCATCTCTGAAGAAAACCTCCTCAAGTTGAAGAAAGTGAGCCGTTTCGTGTCGGAACTGGCGAACCTGCTCCCCAACCGTTACCAGCCCTACGTCGGTCGAAGCGCTTTCGCCCACAAGGGAGGGGTTCACATCAGCGCGGTGGAAAGAAATCCCGTCACTTACGAACACGTCGATCCTTCCCTCACGGGGAACCGCCGCCGCGTGCTGGTCTCCGACCTTTCGGGGAGAGCCGCCATCAAGGCCAAGGCCATGGACTTCGGTCTGCGAATCCGCAAATCGGACCCGGTGGCCATGCAGGTCCTCGAGGAACTCAAGGACCTCGAAAGTCAGGGGTTTCAATTTGAAGCGGCGGAGGCCAGTTTCGAACTCCTCGTGAACAAGGCCATGGGGAAGAGCAAACGGTATTTCGAGCTGGTGGGATTTCGCGTGATCGATCAGAAAATGAATGAAGAGACGGCGCCCGCGGCGGAGGCCACCATCCAGGTGAAGGTCGGCGGAAACGTCGAACACACCGCGGCGCTGGGGAACGGCCCCGTGAATGCGCTCGACAATGCGTTGCGCAAGGCGCTCGAAAAATTTTATCCGCAACTGAAGACCATGGCTCTCACCGACTACAAAGTGCGGGTCCTGCCGGGACGGGACGGGACGGCGGCCAGGGTGCGGGTGCTCATCGAGTCGCAGGACGGCGCCGACCAGTGGGGCACCGTCGGCGTTTCCCATGACATCATAGAAGCGAGCTGGCAGGCGTTGGTGGACAGCATCAACTACAAGATGTACAAGTGCGAGAAGCAGAACGCGAACGAGTGATCTAGCGCGCGCAGCGCCGGGACCGGCCGGGAAGCCGTGCGCTCAACGGAGGGAGGACCCTGCATCGGCGTTTCACCGTGCCGATGGACATGGGCGGCATCGCCGGAGGCGGACTCGATCGGCGGTGAAAGACCACGTGCAGAGGAGGATGAGCGTGAAAGAAAGTTCCTACCTGCAGGGACGGGCGGACCTCGTCGAGAAATTCAAGAAAATTCCCTTTCTGAAGGCCTTTGCGGAAGAACACATCCACGCCATCTTGGATCTGAGCCGGATGCGGAGGTATGAGGCGGGCGAAGAGATCATTGTAGAAGGATCTCTCGATCGCTGGATCTATATCATCGTGATCGGCGGGGTGAAGGTGTTCAAGCAGGGCAGGGAAGTGGCGACCCTCGATAAGGTGGGGGACATCTTCGGAGAGATGGCGATTCTCGATTCCGGAGAGAGGAGCGCAACGGTCAAGGCGTCGGTGGAGACCGTCTGCCTGGCCTTCGACGTGTCCTACATGGACAACGTGAAGCTCCCCGATCTCAGCGCTTTTTATGTGATTTTTTATCGCATGCTGGCGGAAGTTCTCGCCAACAGGTTGAGGTTTGCGACGGAAGAACTGGCCAGATTCAAGGGAAAACTTGAAATGATGGAATTTTTCGTCGAACAGCGGTGGTATTGAACCGGTTGGTCCATCTCCCTGCCCGGCGGAGAGGGAAGACGCCGGGGGGATCGCCTGCGAACCAATGGCGGGCTGCGCCCTGCGAGCAATCGGAATGCGTCCTTTCCATGAATCCATAGAACCGAGACTCCTTCGGGCCATCATCCTCGTGGCGGTTCTGGTGCTGGTTCTCCTCTACGTGCGTCTTCTAAAGAGGAGTCATCCCCCCTCCGTCCAATCCCCCCATTTTGCAGCAATCGAAGTGCGGGGCGATGTCAGGAACCCCGGCATCTATCTTCTCGCGGGAGAGGCGCCCACGATTGTGGAAGCGTTGAAGGCCGCGGGGTGGCTGAAAAGCGGCCGTGAGGCCGGTCTCCCCCGCGGCGCGGCGGACGGAAAGCTGGAAAGCGGCCGCGCCATCCGTGTCGAGGAGAGATTGCCGGGAATGGTTGACATCCGAGTGGAATCGATGGAAGCGGCGTCTCTCATAGCGGTCGGTAGAAAAATCGACGTCAACGCGGCCGGAGAAGAGGAGTTGTCCTTGATTCCCAGAATGAAGCCCGAGTTCGCACGAGCCATAGTCGACCGCCGCCGGGAAAAGGCATGGCGGACGGTGGAGGAACTCGAAGAAATCCCGGGAGTCGGGCGGAAAACGGTTGAAAAATGGGAGGACTACCTTGAAGCGGGGGCGGTCAAATGATTTCGCTGCATGTCATCGCTCGGGGCCGCGCTGGCCTCCGGGTTTCTTGACCTCCATCTTATCGAGTATCTTCTCGTAGTAGTGCTGGTTCTCTTCGAGGGCCAGGGGGATTCGGCGGGACATATTGAGTTTCATCACCAGGTAGTTGAGTTTCTGCATCTGTTTGTACTTTTCCCGGGTGTCCTCGATGCCGGTTAGAAGTTCCTCGGTGGTCCGGATCTCCTTTCGAAGCTCCAGTTCAGGCGGAAGGCAGTCGGCGTTCTTGAGGATCTTGAAGGACATGCGTATGTCCGCCGGGATGTGGCTGTCATCTTCGATGGCGAGGGGTTTTCCCTTGCCGGGGAGGTCGTCGAATTCCCCGTGCTCCATGGCCTCGCGGATACGCTCGTCTGCAATCTTGTCCATTATTGTGAAGAGGTTGCCCATATCGCGCTCCTTCCGGCTGCCCGCACGCGGGCCGCGTGGGGGAAATCGTGGCCTGTCCCGCGGATAGCTGCTATAGTAACACAACCGACCGGAGGGGCAATCGAAAGGTAATGCGATGACATCGAATCAAACTGTGTCCGAGATCCCGAATCCGTACCCGCCGAAAACGATCTGGATACTGGGGGCGGGGCGCTTCGGTCGTCTGGCTGCCGAAAGGCTGCAAAAAAGGCATCCCGGGGCGGACTTTCTTGTCGTGGACGGCCGGGAAGAGAAACTGGCTCAAATACAAAAGGACCTGGGACTGCCAACCCGTGCGGAGGACGCACTGTCGTTTCTCGCAGCGAGTGAGTTTTCCGGCGACGTGTGGATCATCCCGGCGATCCCCGTCCACGTGGCTTTCCAGTGGATCTTGCTGGAACTGCAGAAACGCGGGCAGGCTTCGGCCCGTCCCGTGCCCGATACGGTCGATGCCGAGGTCCCCAATCCATTGAGGAGGGGAGGTACGGTATACGCCAGTTATGCAACCTTCATCTGTCCGGATGCGTGCAGTGAACCGGAAGGCATCTGCACCCACACGGGCGGTCCGCGGCGGGGGAACCTTTTCGAACATCTCGGGAGGATCTCTTCACCCGGATTCCACATGGTTGTCGTGAGGAGCTGGCAACTTGCGCCGGGAGTCGGCGGATACCCCGGCTGGAAACTCAGGGAGGCTTTAGAGGAAATCGCCGCCTGCGCCGGAAAGCATCTCGTCGCCACAGCCTGCCGCTGTCACGGGGTTGTCGACGGCCTCTTCTGGCTTCCAGAACGCTGAGCGGCTCGTGGAGGGGTGCAACTGCCCGTCCATGTGCCCCAACCCGACTGGCGCTCGTCTCGTTTTGATTCCTTTCGAGCGAAATCTCGACCGACGCCCATTCGATCTGCTGCGGAGGGGACTCATGGCCGTGGACAAACGGCAGAAAAAGAAGAAGAAACGCGAGGAAAAGCTGAAGGCGAAGCGCCAGGACGCCGAACGGCTGATCCGCCGCGAGAAGGCCGAGGATTATGATTGGGAAGCCAGGGATGCGTATCGCCGGAAGGAATATCGGCAGGCGATGAACTGGGCGCTGAAAAAGCTCAAGCTGTATCCCGAAGATGAGGACATGAGGATCATCGCCTATCGTTGCGCCATGCTGTTGCAGGATGACGGAACCAGATTGACGATCCTGGAGCAACTCTACAGGGAGGGTTCGCTCACCACGAGAAACGACCACATCACGTTGGCGAACCTCGCTTACTCGCGGAAAGATTACAAGCTGGCGGAAGAAGTCCTGGAAACCCTGGTGTCCGATGCTGCTTCCGATGAGCCGAAACTGACGGGATACCTCACCAAAGCGAAGCTGAAACAAGCCGAGATGAGCCTGCGCTATTGCAGGGGGCTGAACAGGTTGGCGGCGGAGACGGCAAACGCCGGGAACGCCGGGCCTCAGCCGCTTGCGGGGACACCCGAATCGACGGCCCGGCCCGGTCCCGGAGGAGTGCCGGCTGAAACCGGGTCGCCTCAGCCCGTGCAAGCAGTTTCCGCTCCCTCGGGGGAGGCTTCCGCCCGCGAGAAGCCTCCCGAACTCAAAATCACGTTTGAAACCGACGCAGAACCCTTTCTTCAAGCCGTCAGGTTGCAGCGGGAGTCCGATCGGGACGCACTGGATCTGACTCTCAGGGCTTTCAAGCTTTCCTTCCGGACTTCTTACGATCAGCTCATTTGCCTCCCGACGCTTCGCGACGTGCGCTCCCTCTGGCACCAGGAGGAAACCGCCCGCAAGGTCATGAAAACGTTTCGCGGGCGCGCGGTCCTGGCGGATGAAGTGGGCCTGGGGAAGACCATCGAAGCCGGTCTCATCATCAAGGAATACATGATGCGCGGGCTGGTCCGCACCGCTCTCGTCCTTGCTCCCAGTTCGCTCGTCCACCAGTGGCATGAGGAACTCACCGGCAAATTCGGAATTCCGTTCGTTTCCACAAACGACGCTTCTTTCAAACAGGACGCCGACCGATTCTGGAACGAGCCCTTCATACTGGCTTCACTTCAGACCGCCAAAGGCAAACGACACTTCGATGCGGTCACGTCCCGCTCCTATGACATCGTCGTCGTGGACGAAGCGCATCACCTCAAGAATCGTACGACGCTCAACTGGAAGCTTCTGAACGCCATTCAGAAGACCTTCCTCCTGATGCTCACGGCCACTCCCGTTCAGAACAGCCTTGAGGAACTCTACAACCTCATAACCCTGCTCCGGCCGGGACACCTCAAGACACAGAAGGCCTTCAAGGAACAATTCGTGACCCGTGGGAATCCCACAGACCCCCGGAACCGGGAAAAATTGAGGGAACTCCTCAAAGAGGTTATGGTGCGGAATACGAGATCCGTCACACAGCTCCATCTGCCTCCCAGGTTCGCTCTGACCGTTCGCATTCCTCCGACTCTGGACGAAGAAGCCTTCTACGAGGGCATCAGCCGGTTCGTCACCACGCAGGCTGCCGACGGTTCATCGCGGATTGCCAGGCTGACCTCGAAAAAGCTGCTCGAAGCGGCAGGTTCGTCGCACGCGGCGGCTCTTCGAATGCTGGAGAGAATGAGCCGAACCGCCGGGAACGAATCGGGCGGGCAGGTGAGAGAACTCATCGAACTGGGCGGGCGCATCCATCGCAGCGGCAAGATCCGGAGCGTCCTGGAAATCCTCAGGTCGTCGAACGAGCAAAAAATTGTATTCGTTAATTACATCGCGACGTTGGAATACATACGGGAGATGCTGCGGGAGTCGGGGATTCCGCATGTCGTCTACTACGGTGAAATGAGTGCGGTTCAGAAGCAGGCTGCAATCGATTCCTTTCGCGACGGCCGCCAGGTGTTTCTCGCGACGGGCACGGGCGGTGAAGGCCACAACCTGCAATTCTGCCACGCCATGCTCAACTTCGACCTTCCCTGGAATCCCATGGAAATAGAGCAGCGCATCGGCCGCATCCACCGCATCGGGCAGGAACGGGAAGTCCAGGTGTACAATTTTTGTGCGGCCGGAACCGTGGAGGATCGCATCCTCGACATCCTGGACCGGAAGATCAACATGTTCGAGCTGGTTGTCGGTGAAATCGACATGATCCTCGGAAGGCTCCAGGGGGAAGAGGAATTCAGCGACCTGGTCTACGAGATCTGGGTGAAACATCCCGACGAGGCGGAGCGGAAGCAGGCTTTTGACGCTCTCGCATCCAGGCTGAAACGCGCCCGCTCTGCCTACGACAAGAGCAAGGAACTCGATGAGAAACTTTTCCAGGAGGATTTCGGGATATGAGTGCGGCAACGGATGCTGAGATTCTCTCTTTCTCGGTGGATCTGATCGAGAAGCACGGGGGTCTCATCGAGCGTGAATCCGACCGGGTGCTGGCCCTGCTTCCCGACCGTCTGGCCGGGGATCTCGGCCTTCCCGAAGAGGTCCAATTGGGTTCCGACGAAGTCCCGCTGCTTTACGGAAGCCCTCTTCTGGATCGCCTCATCGGCCTTGCCACCCGCGACGTGCCTCTGGTCTACGGCCAGATACGGATGTCCTACTTGAAGAAGGCGGGCTTCGAACAGCTCCTCGGACAGGATATCGCCTTCGTGGACGGTCAGGTTCGAGTGGGCGGCCGCGCTGAGACACGGACCACTTACCTTGCGCTGGCGTGCCGTTACGTGGCGTTGAGCGACGAGCGCAAGGAGGGGCTGGTCCAGGTGGGGGTTCATGAGGGAAGCGGAGCCCTGGTTCCCGGACTTGTGGACTCCTGGGAGGAAATGTACCCGGAGTTTTTTCCCGCGGGGAAGGTCCCGCCCCATTTCCCGGCGCAAATGGAAAAAGCGATTGAGGCCGCCATGCGGGAGGCGCGGAATCTCGCCGGAGATACGCTCGCGGATTTCTTCAACAGCATGAAACGGCGGCTTCAAAGAGACGTTAAGAACACGCGGGAGTATTACGAGGCGTTGCGGGCTGAGATGGAGGACAGCCTCTCTCATCCGAACCTTGCCGAGACGCAACGCCGCGAGCGGTTGGACAAGATTGCGGATCTCCCGCTGGAGATGGCCCGAAAGATCGAAGATCTGGAGCAGAAGCACCACGTGCGTGCGACCGTCTCGGCGTGTGCTGCGGCCCGGCTCCTGGTGGACGTTGTCCAGCTCATGATCGAAGTGAAGTATCGCAAGTTGCACCGGTCCGTACCCGTCATCTGGAACCCGCTCACCCGCCGCCTGGACCCCCTGGTCTGCGAACGGTGCCGCAGGACCACACACCGAATCCACCCCGTCGCGCAGGATTCCACGGTCCAACTGCTGTGCCCGTTCTGCGCCCGTGAAAAGACCCGGTGAAGTTCGGGGAGGCGACAACGTGCGGGAGGTTCTGGAAGCGGTGAACACTTTTTGCGCGGGCGCATACGCCCTGACGCCAGGGAAGCTTCATAGACGGAGGAATAGAGTTCGATATTACCGTAGAGCGCGAGCGCATACTATGTGATTTGGACCAATCCCAATGGAACGAGGAAGAGCCCCCGGACAAGTGTCCAGGAAAGGAGCGTGATTTCCGAGAGACAATGTTTCCAGGGTCTCGAACCCTTTCAACATTCTTTCGCGGCAAGCTCATGAATTATTCCGGCTCATCCCTGCGGCTGCTATCCACCGAACATCCATGCGAGCCCTAGGAGAAGAAACAGAACGCCTACGATAACGGTGATTATAGGGCGATTCCTTTCCAGACGGCCCCAAAACCTGCGTCCAATTGTTTGTCGGTCTTCGGTCATGATCGGCTCCGCTTTTTCATCTCTCGCCATAAGTCCCCGCTCACCATACAGCATCGATGGGGCTCTCACAATAACCGGGGCAGATCACCTGCTTCGGCGGTTACCCGTCCGAAAAAATCGATCCCCAAAAATTGACTGTATGCATTTTGACTGCATTCAGGGGCCGTTTTGCGGTATTTTGCCGAGATAACGAAAAAGGAGGAAAGGCCGTAAAGCCTTATCCCCCTTGATTTTCCTGGTGGGCCGTCAGGGTCTCGAACCCCGAACCTCCTGATTAAGAGTCAGCTGCTCTACCATTGAGCTAACGGCCCCATGTCGCCCGGTACCCTAAAAAATGGTACGCCCGGCAGGACTCGAACCTGCGGCCTGCGGATTCGAAGTCCGACGCTCTATCCAACTGAGCTACGGGCGCATAGGCATCAAGCAAAAGAGAAGCTATATCTAGCCAAAAGCCATTTTCCTGTCAAGCACAAATTCTCTCCTCATCGTTGTCAAAGACCCCCTTTTTGACTATGATGCTCCCGGAATCAGCGCTCGGCGCGGGATTTCGCCGTGTGGACGGCAGATCTCCATCATGCCCGGCGCCACCGGAAGCGGGTGAAACCGCTACCTGCCGTGCAGAAGAGGGAAAGATCGGATCGGCGCGTTGCCGATCCCGGAGGGAAATCGAATGCGTTTCGAGGGCTCCGACCACTACCACCTGAACGCCGAACTCCACGAAATCGTAAACATCGCCATCGCCATGGAGAAGCCGCTCCTTCTCACGGGCGAAGCGGGGACGGGGAAGACCCGGCTTGCATTCGAGATCGCCCGCTCCCTCGGCCTCCAGATGGAAGAGGCGCGGTGCAAGTCCACCTTCAAGGGCGAAGAGCTCTGCTACGTCTACGACACGGTTCTCAGGCTCAACGATTCGCGCTTCGGAAGCGGGACCACGGGGCGGGACGTCGACAATATCTGGGATTACCTGCGCTTCGGACCCATCGGAAGGGCCTTCCTCGCCGAAGACCGCCGCGTGCTTCTTCTGGACGAGATCGACAAGACGGACTCTGACGCTCAGGATAACCTCCTGGATGTTCTCGAAGACGGCTCCTTCATCATCCGGGAAATCAACCACAGGGTTGCGGCCCGGATAAAGCCGATCATCGTCATAACGAGCAATGCCAAACGCGAACTCTCCGATCCGTTCCTTCGGCGCTGTTTCTGCCATGCCATTCCATTTCCGCCGCCGGAGGAGATGGCGCTCATCGTCCGTCTGCACTTTCCCCGGATTCCGGAACATTTCCTCCAGGCCTGTCTCACGAGCTTCTATCGGTTGAGGGAGCAGGGCTTCGAAAAGCCCCCCGCAACGGCCGAACTCCTCGACTGGATCGGGTCCATGGAGGCGGGCGGCAGGCAGGCGCCCGGGGCGGGCAAGGACGTCGCCCACATAGGGACGCTCCTCAAACGCTCGCAGGATCTTTTGAAGTTCAAAGGCGCCTGGAAGCCTCCGCGCTATTGAACTTCGGCGGGACGCGGGCCAGCCTCCGCGCTGCGCGATGCAGCCGCGTCGAGCGGATGGGGGCTCTTCCGGGTGGAGTCTTTCGCCATGATCGGTTTCATCTACGAACTCCGTGAGGCGGGCGTTCCGGTGAGCGTCCAATACATTCTGGAATTTTTCCACGCGCTGGAGCGCGGCCTCGCGCCCGATCTCGACCGGCTCTTCCTCCTCGCCAGGCTCATCTTCGTGAAGCGCGAGGAGCACTACGATGCGTTCGAACAGGCGTTCGCGTCGTTTTTCTTCGGCGCGAACCCGGCGCGGAGGGCACTCGCCTGGGAGGATCTCATCTCGGGAAAGCCTTTTCGGGAATGGCTCGAACGGGAGATCGAAAGCGGGCGGCTGCCCCCCGATGCGGTGAGTGAATTCGGCATGGAGGGACTCCTCTCCCGATTCTTCGAGACCTTGCTCGCGCAGGAAGGGGAGCACCACGGCGGGAGTACGTGGGTTGGAACCCGGGGGAGATCCCCCTTCGGTCACGGCGGCATGAGTGGCGGTGGAATCCGCGTCCACGGACAGGGTCTTCACGGAACGGCCCGGAAGGTCATCGCGGATAGAAGATTCGTCAACTACAGTGGAAAATCGGCCCTGGCGGCGGAAAACCTGCGGCAGGCTCTGGCGTCCCTCAAAAGCCTTCGTCCCACGGGACCCGAAACGGAACTGGATGTAGACGAAACGGTTTCCCGGACCGCACGGAACGGCGGCGAGATAGAACTGGTTTTCAGACGCGAGCTGCGAAACCGGCTCAAGTTGATCGTTCTCCTGGACAATGGCGGTTACTCGATGACGCCGTACGTGCCGCTCGTCAGGACCGTTTTTGCGAAGATCGCCGGCACGCTCCGGGACCTCAGGACCTTTTATTTCCACAACTGCGTCTACGGGGCGGTCTACCTCGATCCTCCGAGGACCCGGCCCCTCAATTGGAAGGTCCTGGCGAACGAGAGCAGAAACACGCGCCTCGTCATCATCGGGGATGCGAACATGGCGCCCGCCGAGCTGATGGCCTCGTACGGTTCGCTTGACGTCGGCGCGGTCGAGCGGAAGCCCGGCCGGGAATGGCTGAAGGAACTCCGTGGGATGTTTCCTGCGAGCGTCTGGTTGAACCCCATCCCGGAGGAGCGCTGGAGATACGAGAGCGCCACCATCGGGCAGATAGGAAGGATCTTTCACATGGAAGACCTGACCCTGGCCGGGATCAAGCGGGCCGTGGAACATCTGAACGCCGAGGGCCGGACGGTGGACGGCCGTTGACGCTTCAACGGATGTCTGCGCCGTGAAAGGGTGGCAGCCCGGCCATGGCGTCGGGAGACGGCTCGGGAACACGGGAGCAGCGGAAGGAACGAAGGGAGCATCGCGCATCGGCATGGCATATATCGATCGGGAAGTGCGCCGCCTTCTCGGGAAGGCGGCCCATCACTACGATTTGCTCGAAGACGGGGACCGGATTGCCGTCGGAGTGTCGGGGGGGAAAGACAGCGTGCTCCTCCTCTGGCTCATGCGGGAGCGGCTGGCGAGGATTCCCATTCATTACGATCTCGTGGCCCTTCACGTCGATCCCGGTTTCGACTCCGAATCCGCCGACCGACTGGAAGCGTTCCTCCAAAAGGAGGGGTTCCGGTACAGGATCATGCGGAGCGATTTCGGCGTGCGCGCTCACGGTCCTGAAAACAGGGAAAACCCCTGTTTTCTCTGTTCACGTTTGAGAAGGGCCGCCCTCTTCACCATGGCCCGCGACGAAGGTTGCCGAAAGCTCGCTCTCGGCCACAACCAGGACGATTTCATCGAGACGTTCTTCATCAATATCTGCTATGGCGCGCAGGTGTCCACCATGACGCCGAAACAGTCTTTTTTCGACGGCAAAATCGTCGTGATCCGCCCGCTCGCCCTCGTCCCCGCGCCCACGGTGGAGCGTCTCGGCCAGCGGTTGGGCATCCCGGTCATCCCCAATGCCTGTCCCTCCGCCCACAGCAACAAACGGGAGGAGATGCGAACCATATTGAACGGCCTTTTCAGGAAAAATCCCAAGGTGCGTGGCAACATCTTTCATGCGATGAGCAACGTAAACCCCGAGTATCTGCCCCCTCCCCTGAAATCTCGCAACGACCGCCGGAACCGGGCAGAGACCCCGCCGCAGGCGGAAAACGGAACGGAGAGCTATGGACCTCGACTCCAGGAAGACCCTGTATCTGATTGATGGAAGTTCCTACATTTATCGTGCTTTCTACGCGGTGGCCCGGCTTGTCAGTTCCCGTGGAATGCCGACCAACGCCGTCTATGGATTCTCGCAGATGCTTCAGAAGGTCTTGAAGGAGAAGAAGCCGGACTGCCTGTGCGTGGTCTTCGACGCGCCCGGACCCACCTTCCGGCACGAAGAATACGAAGCCTACAAGGGCACTCGCCAGAAAATGCCGGAAGACCTTGTGGTGCAGGTCCCCTATATAAAGGACCTCGTCAGGTTTCACGGCATACCGCAGATGGAGAGGGAAGGGTACGAAGCCGACGACATCATTGCGACGCTCGCCCGCCTTGCCGGTGAGGAGGGTCTCGGGGTCGTCATCGTCTCGGGTGACAAGGACCTCTGCCAGTTGGTGAAAGATCCGGACGTGATCCAGTGGGACCCTCAGAAAGATCGCGTCTTCACCGAAGAGACCGTGGCGGAGCGCTTTGGAGTGACTCCGTCCCAACTGCTCGACTATCTCGCCATCGTCGGAGACAGTTCCGACAACGTTCCCGGCGTGAAGGGAGTCGGCGAGAAGACGGCGTTACAACTCATCAAGGACTGGGGGTCTCTAGACGGGGTGTTCGCCCACCTGGACGACATCCCCCGGGCGGCGGTGCGAAAGAAGCTTGCGGATGGCCGCGAGTCCGCCTATCTCTCTCGGCGGCTCATCACTCTGGTGGACAGCGTTCCCATGGAAGGCGGGATTGAAACCCTCGTAAAGAGGATGCCGCCGTCGCTGCCGGATCTCATGAGGCTCTTCGAAGAACTCGAGTTCAAGAGTCTCCTCGATGCCGTGCGGGAAGAACTCTCCGAAACGGGAGCGGCTCCTCCTGCCGGACCCTCCCTTCCGTCCAGGGAAGACAGGATCGTCGGGGACCGAGACGCCCTGGTTGAGTTGATCCCGTTTCTGAAGGAAGCGGCATGCCTTTCCCTGGATCTCGAAACGACGACCGCGGACGCCATGCGTGCGGAATTGAGGGGTCTGGCCCTGAGTTGGAAGGATGGCGGCGCCTGTTATATCCCGCTCGGCCGTGGCGGCGCGGAAGGTGCAGGGCGGCTCGATGAGGCGGAGGCGCTCGATGCCTTGAAACCCGTGCTCGCCGGCGCCGAACCCGGCAAAGCGAGTCGGGATCTGAAGTACGCCTGGGTGCTCCTCAAACGCCGCGGAATCGAACTCCGGGGGATGGCCTTCGACGCAATGGTGGGGAGCTACCTCCTGGATTCCGGCGGGCGGACGCATGACCTCGACAGGGTCGCGTCTGAGCACCTCGGGGAGAAATTGACTTCCCTCGAAGAGGCGGCAGGGAGCGGCAAGACCCGCGCCGACCTCTCCGCAGTTTCTGCTCCGCATGCGCCGGACTTTGCGTGCCGAAACGCCGAGGCTGTTTTCCGTCTCGTTCCCGTGCTCAAGAGGAAGCTCCGCGAAAGCAATCTTCAGGATCTCTATGAGAATCTCGAAATGCCCCTCATAGGGGTTCTCGCGGAGATGGAGCACAGGGGCATCCTTGTGGACGCAGGAAAGCTCGAGGCACTGTCGGCGGATTTCGAAAAGGCGATGGATGGCAAAGCGGCGGTGATTTACGATCTTGCAAAAGAGGAGTTCAATATCCAATCGCCGAAACAACTGGCGGGCATTCTTTTCGACAAACTCGGGCTTCGCGTGGTGAAAAAAACCAAAAGTGGTCCTTCAACCGATGTGAGCGTTCTAGAGGAACTCGCCGCCGAGCACCCCATCACCGAATGTGTGCTCGGCTACCGGACTCTCGCCAAATTGAAGGGAACCTACGCCGACGCTCTGCCAAGGTTGATACATCCCCAAACCGGGCGCATCCACACCTCATACAATCAAGCGGTTACGGCCACGGGGCGGCTGAGCAGTTCGGACCCGAACCTGCAAAACATTCCGATACGAACGGAAGAGGGCCGGAAGATCCGGCGGGCGTTCGTTCCCGGCGAGGGAAAAGTCCTCCTTTCGGCGGACTATTCACAGATCGAACTGCGTATCCTGGCGCATTACAGTCGGGATGAACGTCTTCTCGAGGCCTTTCTCTCGGGGGGCGACATCCATCAACGAACGGCTGCCGAGATGTATGGAATTCCGCCGCTGGAGGTGACCCCCGAGATGAGACGGCAGGCCAAGACCGTCAATTTCGGAATCATCTACGGCATGGGACCTTTCGGGCTGGCTCGACGACTCCGCATCAGCCAGAAGATGGCCAAGGCGGCCATTGAACAATACTTCGAACGGTACCGGGGAGTGAAGCGCTTCATAGGCGAGATCATTCTAAAGGCGCGTGAGCTTGGGTATTCCGAAACCCTGCTCGGAAGGCGAAGGGCCATTCCCGAGCTTCACAGCCGGAATTTCACAGTGCGCCAGCAGGGAGAGCGGCTCGCGGTGAACACTCCCATCCAGGGAACGGCCGCAGATCTGATCAAGAAGGCCATGATCGACATCGATCGGGCCTTGAAGGAAAGCGGCCTCGGCGCCGTGATGCTCCTCCAGGTCCACGACGAACTGGTCTTTGAAGTCCCGATCGAAGAAATAGATGCAGCGCGGAAACTCATAGAACGGGGGATGGAAAACGTCTGGGATCTCGCGGCGCCCCTCAGGGTGGATGCGGGGTGGGGCGCGGATTGGGCGGAGGCGCATCCGTAAACGAGCGCACCGCCACTGAGGCAAAAAAAGACCGATCCTTTGCAGGACCGGTCTTGAAATCAACTAAACCCACGAACATCTCGCTTCCAACGTCCGTAAGGGACGCCGTCGACCATCGCTTTTCCGGATGAGCCGCTTGGACGAAATGCTTGTGAAAATTGGCAGCAACCGGGGAAACCCCAGATTCGGCAGAAGGCCTCTTATGCCGTTTTGGCCTTCTCCAATTCGCTTTTCAGACGATCAACTTCCTGCTTATATTTCTCTGCTTCTTCTTTCAGCCGGGCTTCGGAACTGGCGGCCGCGTTTTCTTCTTTTCTGGTGAAGGGCAGCTTTTCCTTCACTTCATCGTAACCGAGGTAAGCAGCCATGGCACCGCCAAGCAGCAGCGCTAGAGGAATCGCCCCGGCAACGAGGTGAAAGAACGCATTGTGAAAAACAAGCACGCCGACAATACCCAAGAACGCTGCACCGATCCCACCCAAAAAGACTTTCATGATCCATCCTCCTCAACTGGTTGGTAACGCTTCATGGCGGAAGCCATAATCTGACCGCTCGATATCCAACAACCCTTCCTGGATTGATGTTCGATACTTTCGACGGCGGAAAAGCGCATATTGAGTAGCACGCTGTAAAGTGGATTGCAAGTGGAAATTGTTCGAGTGAGGAGGGAATCATCATTGGTGACACCGGCTTAGGAGTCTACCAAAACTCATTGTCCCGGCCTGGCCTTCTACACGGTCACACGCAGGAAGCCTGACGAGCTAGTGGACCGAGAGAAACCGGATGTGCGCAAGTTTCGGGACCATGGATGGGATGTCGTTTTAACTATGCGGAAAATTAGAAAAATCAAGGCGTCTGTTTTCCCGGGGAATATCGAGTCGGGTCTCTCGGGAGTGGTGGTCCGGATGCTTTTCTATTGACTCCTTTTCAGGAGCGAAAGTATAAGTAACAGGTTAAGTTTTCTGATAGATTTCCTTGCCGCCCGGAGGGGTCCGGTTTGCCGACGGGTAAGGCCGCTCGATGAGGACAACTGACCGGTGAGCGGTGTGAAATGCATGCCGCGGGTCTGCGTTGTCTTTGAGGGAATTGTTTTTCAGCCTTGAGTTCCTGCCTGCGTTCACGACCTCCCTGCCGCCGGGCCGGGTTTCGAACGGGGATCGATTGACTAGACAGAATGGTTTTGTGCGTCTTTTCGCCTCAGGCGTGAAGTTCTCGCGTGAAAACCGCCAGTTGGGTCTTGCTGGTTTTCTCTTTGGATTTTGTTGGAAAAGACGCTTCGAAGGGATAGAATAGAGAGAACCCCTGGGCGGAGGTTGCCGGAACTGCGAATGCCCTGCGTTGGGCAATCGGTGGTTCGGGTGAATCCATCGCTTTTTTTCTATCTTTCAGGCTTTGTCTGAGCGGAAGAAATACCTGTGCCGAAGCGAAGAGCCGGCCGGTAGGATATTTTTCGAGGATTCTCGATAGTTATGTTTGAAAAGTCGCTGTACGGCGTGGAAAAACCCGGGCGCTATGTTGGGTGTGAAATCAACGCCTGCCTGAAGAGCTTCAGCGGGGCGGATATCCGCTTTGCGCTTGCATTTCCGGACGTTTATGAAGTCGGATTGAGCCATCTTGGTCTGCGTCTTCTCTATCACGTTCTGAACGGGATGGATGGAGTCATGGCGGACAGGGTCTACGCTCCGTGGCCCGACTATGAGCACCGGCTGCGGGAGTTGGGGGAGCCGCTCCGAGGCATCGAAAGCCGCCGCCCGCTCCGTGATTTCGACGTCGTTGGATTCAGCCTGCAGTACGAGCTGAGTTACACGAATATACTGACCATTCTCGATCTCGGCGGCATACCTCTTGAGGCCCGGAACCGCGGGGACGGGCATCCCTTTGTCATAGCGGGCGGTCCCTGTGCGTACAATGCCGAACCGCTGGCTGAGTTTTTCGACTTCATCGTGCTGGGAGAAGCCGAGGAAGTCATGGGTGAGTTGGTCCGCGCCCACAGGGATTGGCGAGCGTCCAGGGGCGAAAGAAGGGCTTTCCTCGAAAGGGTCCGCCACGTCGAGGGAGTATACGTTCCTTCCTTTTTCGACGTTTCCTACCATCCGGATGGCGTTGTCGCCGCTGTCGAACCGCATTTCAGCGACTATACGGGAGTGAGAAAGCGCCTCGTCACGGATCTCGACCAGGGTGCGCCGATCCCTGAAAAGCAACTCGTGCCCATGCTGGATATCGTCCACAACCGGCTGGGGGTCGAGATCGCGCGGGGATGCACCAGGGGTTGCCGGTTCTGCCAGGCGAGTTTCATCTATCGTCCGGTGCGGGAGCGAGACCCTCGAATCCTCCTGGAGCGCGTGGAAACGACATTGGCCAACACCGGATTTGAAGAATTGTCCCTGCTTTCCCTCAGTACTGGCGACTATTGCCAGATTCAACCCCTTCTGGCCGGGTTGATGGACCGGTTTGCATCGGAGAAGGTGGCCGTGTCCTTGCCGTCCATGCGGGTCGGCACGCTCACCCCGGAACTCATGGAACTCGTGCGCAAGGTTCGCAAGACGGGCTTCACATTGGCGCCCGAGGCCGGGAGCGAGAGACTGCGGCGGGTCATAAACAAAGGGATTCTGGACGAGGATCTCCTGGACGCCGCGGGGAGCGCTTTCCGCCTTGGCTGGCGGGTGCTGAAGCTCTACTTCATGATGGGGCTGCCGACCGAGGAGCGGGCAGACCTGGATGCCATCGTGGAGTTGTGCGTGAAGGTGTGGAACCTGGCAAAACCTTCTCGATCCTCGATCAACATATCGATCTCCACCTTCGTCCCCAAGCCCATGACTCCTTTCCAGTGGGTGGGCCAACTGCCGCGCCGGGCCATCGAAAGCAGGCTGTACGAATTCAGGGAGAAATTGGGACGCCGGGGGATGCGCTTGAAGTGGCACGATCCCTCCCACAGCGTTCTGGAGGCTGTTTTTGCTCGGGGGGACCGCCGTCTGGGGAAAGTCCTCCTGCGGGCATGGGAACTGGGCGCCCGCTTCGACGGTTGGACCGAGCTCTTTCGGGAAGACATCTGGGAGCGGGCTTTTGCCGATGCCGACATCGATCCTTCCTTTTACACGCTGAGGGAGCGCCGCCGCGAAGAAATCTTTCCCTGGGACCACCTTTCGGCTCGAATCGACAGGAATTTTCTTTGGGGTGAATATGAACGGGCCCTTGCGGAGGCGTACACCCCCGACTGCCGGTCGGACGGCTGCAGCGATTGCGGCGTGTGCGATGGCCAGGAAGTTCGGCCCCGGTTGTACGATGGCCGCGAAGGGTTTTCTTTCAAAAAAAGGGAGCCGGCGCCGGAAGCTTGTACGGAAGGCCTCCAGTACCGGATTCAGTATACAAGGTTGGGAAAGGTCCGTTTTTTCGGACAGTTGGAAATCGCACAATGCTTTGCGCGGGCCGTTCGGCGGTCCGGGTTGCGCGCGGCGTACACCAGGGGGTTCCATCCGCACATCAAGCTCTCATTTAACGATGCGTTGCCCGTGGGATTGGAGAGCCTGGTTGCGGAAGCCTGTTTGACCCTCACCGGATGGGCCGATCCCGAGACAATTCGGGCTGCATTGAATCGGCATCTGCCGGAGGGGATGCGGGTGCAGAGTGTTGCGAGGGTGGGGAACCGCCGGGTGGAGCCTCAGAATCTGCGAGCCACCTACTTGGTGGCGGATCTGAGCCCGCTTGCGGTGCGCAGCGTGGTGCAGAACTGGCGCCTGGACCTCACGGAGACACTGGTGAAGAAAACCAAGAGGGGTGAGGTGAGGGCCGCCTTGGGCGATATCCTGCTGGACGTTCGTCAGGTGGATGAGCGTTCCCTGGAGATGGACCTTTTCGAAGGAGTGCAGACGTGTTTCAGGCCGATGGCTGTTTTGCATCATCTCTTGGGGGAACCCCGGGATGGACTGGGGGACTTGAGGATCTGCAAGACGGCTGTAGCGCGCATTGCGGGACTGGAGGGTAGTGACGATGTCCGCAGAGCTCATAATCAACGCTGATTTTTTTGAAACCCGGGTTGCCCTGCTGGAAAACGGCCAGGTGGCGGAACTTTACGTCGAAAGGAACTCGGACCGGGGGATCGGCGGCAACATGTACAAAGGGCGCGTCGTGCGGGTGCTCCCGGGGATGCAGGCCGCGTTTGTAGACATAAGCATGGACAAGGCTGCATTCCTCTACGTGAGCGATATCTACCACCCTGCAGGGGAGATCGAGCAACTGCTGACTTCGTGCGATGTGGAGGATAAGGAGGAAAAGCCGGAGGAAGCGAGCGAACCGATCGAACAGGGACTACAGGAGGTCCTGGGATACCAGAGAAATCATGTTGACATTCCCATAGAAGACCGCCTCCAGGAAGGTCAGGAGATCATCGTCCAGGTTGCGAAGGAACCCATAGGGCACAAGGGTCCCCGGGTCACGACCCATATCACGCTTCCGGGCCGGCATCTGGTTTTCATGCCCACGATGGACCACGTGGGTGTTTCGAGACGAATCGAGAACGAAAAGGAGAGGAAGCGCCTGCGGGATATCATGTGCGGCATCAAGCCTCCCGCTTGTGGCTTCATCGTTCGAACCGCGGCGGAGGATGCCGAACCGGAGAAGCTGCACGCCGAGGTGGATTTTCTTCTCAAGCTCTGGCAAAACATTCAACAGCGGTGCGAGACCGCTCCGATACCATCCCTGGTCTACCAGGAGTTGGACATCACGCTGCGGGCAGTGCGCGATCTTTTCACCAAGGAAGTCGACCGCCTCGTCATCGATTCCGAGAACGAATACAGGAAGGTTCTCAATTTCATAGAGACGTTCCTTCCTTCGCTCCAAAACGCCGTGGAACTCTACGAGGGCGAAGAGCCCATTTTTGACCACTATGGGGTGGAGATGGAGGTCCAGCGGGCGCTCAGCAAGAAAATCTGGCTGAAGTCCGGTGGATACATCGTGATCGAGATGACGGAAGCGTTGACGGCGATCGATGTCAACACCGGGAGGTACGTGGGGAAGCGCAATCTCGAAGAAACGATTCTCAAGACCAACCTCGAGGCGGTGAAGGAAATAGCCTGCCAGTTGAGGCTGAGAAACATCGGCGGGATCATCATCATCGATTTCATAGACATGGAGAAGGAAAACAATCGAGAGAAGGTCTGCAATGCGCTCAAGGAGGCCATGCGGCGGGACAAGAGCAAGACGAACATCCTGCATATGTCGGAACTGGGCCTCATCCAGATGACGCGCAAGAGGATCCGCGAGAGCATAGGACAGGTGCTGTGTGAACCGTGCTTTTACTGCGAAGGGGAAGGATACCTCAAGTCCAAGCAGACCGTTTGTTATGGGATCCTGAGAGAAATGGAACGGGAGCGAGGGGAATATTTCGGCAGAAACGTCCAGGTGCTGGTGCACCCCGAGGTGGCTGCACGATTCTACGATGACGAGAGAGGTCCTTTGGAAAGAATGGAAGAGAGACTCCACGCTCGAATCCTGGTGAAAGGGGACCCCGGCTTTCATCTGGAGCAGTACGAGATTTCCCCCCTGGAGGCTTGATGTTGGTCGTTCAGACGCCGCAGAGGTGAAGGGAATAAAGAACTGGTTGCCGGTTTCTTGCGCGGAAGCCCATGCGTGAGAATCGGATTTGTGAAATATTCTGCTTTCGCGTCCTTTGCTTTCTCGGCGGTGAACCATCGAGGAAACGGATCGGGAGAAAAGAAGGAAGAAGGAGATCATGAACTGGGAGCGTTCGAGGTGGCTGTACGAGGAATCATGCCGGTGGATTCCGGGAGGGGTGAACAGCCCGGTGCGTTCTGGCAAGGCCGTGGGCATTCCTCCCATTTTTGTTCGGGAGGCGAAGGGCTGCCGGCTCGTGGACGAGGATGGAAATAGCTACATAGATTACGTGGGGTCCTGGGGTCCTTTGATTGCGGGGCACGCTCGCGAGGAGGTGGTCGAGGCAGTCCGCGCCGCGGTGGAAAGAGGGACCTCCTACGGGATTCCGACCGAGTTGGAACTCAAGATGGCCCGGAAGGTCGCGGAGATGGTGCCGTCCATAGAAATGGTGCGAATGGTAAACTCCGGCACGGAAGCGACCATGAGCGCCGTTCGCCTCTCTCGGGGCTATACCGGTCGAAAGAAGATCATCAAGTTTGCCGGATGCTACCATGGGCATGGCGACTGCCTGCTCGTCCAGTCCGGTTCGGGCCTGCTCACGCTCGGGATTCCCGGAAGTCCGGGAATCCCGGACGAGATCGTGGCCCATACCCTTTCGCTTCCCTATAACAACCTGGATCTCGTTCGGGAGGCAATGGAGCGGGTCGGGGAAGAGGTGGCGGCCGTCATTGTAGAGCCGGTGGCGGCCAATATGGGCGTTGTGCTCCCGAAGCCCGGGTTTCTGGAAGGACTCAGGGAGTTGTGCAATGAGTTCGGTTCGCTCCTGATTTTCGATGAAGTCATCACGGGGTTCCGGCTGGCTCCGGGGGGCGCGCAGGAGAGACTGGGAGTGCTGCCGGATCTCACCTGCCTCGGGAAGATCATCGGGGGCGGGCTCCCGGTTGCCGCTTACGGCGGGAAGCGGGAAATCATGCTGAAAATGGCTCCGGCGGGCGACGTCTATCAGGCGGGGACTCTTTCGGGAAATCCCCTTGCCATGAGCGCCGGGTTGGCCATGCTGGAAATAGTGAGCCGGGAGGGTTTTTACAGAGAACTCGATGAAAAGTCGGACTACCTGGCGAAGGGCTTCGCTGAGGCTGCGAAAGCGGCTGACGTGGAAGTGACGATGAACAGGATCGGCTCCATAGGGTGCGGGTTTTTCACGTCTCAGCCCGTGTGCGATTACGAGAGCGCTCTCAAGTCGGACACCGAGGCCTATGCGGTCTTCTTCAGAGAGATGTTGAAACTGGGCATCTATCTCGCCCCGTCGCAGTTCGAGGCTTTTTTCGTGAGCATTGTGCATGAGAAGCGGGATATGGATCTCACGATCGAGGCGGCTTGCGAGGCTTTCAGGCTGGTGAAAGAAAGCCGGACCCCGAAGGAGTGGAAAAAATGATTGACTGGAACAAGGTGACTGTGCTAGGACCTTGTGTGAACATTTACACGAAGTAGGCGATGAAAGAAGAAGACAGAAAATACATGCGGCAACTGGTTGCGGCCAGCACCATCGGGTTTCAGGTGGCGTTCGCCGTGTTCATCGGGCTGGCCATCGGCGTGTGGTTGGATTCGCGGTTTGGGACTTTCCCCTGGCTGACGCTGGTTTTTTTGGTCGTAGGGGTGGCTGCGGGTTTTCTCAACTACTATCGGTTTGCGGTCAGGCAGCAAAAAGAAGATAGTGAGTCAAAGAAGTGAAGGGTGCGGAAAGTCCTGTCGGTTGAGAGTCTTCTGCGGCGTATTGAATGGACCAACGGCTTCGTGCTGTTCCTGGCCATTTCGGGCGCATGGGTCCTGTACTCGGCCAGGATTGCCTTCGACGTGTTCCTTGGAGGGGCCATCGTTACGGCGAGCTTTCAGACGCTCAAGTGGCAGTTGGGCAAGGCTTTTCTGGATCCGGCGAAGGTTCCCACCAAGGGAAGGATCTATCTCAGCTACTATCTGCGGTTTGCGGTAGTCCTTTTGCTTGTTTTTGTGGTGATGCATTATGGCTGGGCGAACCCCATTGCATTCGTGGTCGGTTTGTCAGGCATAGCAATAAGTATTTTATTGATTGGGGGTCTGGAGTTCTTGGTGTTGGTCGCAACAAAGGGAGAAGGTTAGCTTATGGAACACCCGATTCTATTCCTGAGTATCCTGTTGGAGAAGTTGGGGCTGCCGGTGGTTCCCGCCGATCAGGCCAAAACGGTGTTGGAGTATGCGCTCCAACCCCATGTGATCTACGCATGGATCATTATGATCTTCTTACTGGTTGTTGCAAAGTTAGCGGTTAGCAGGCTGGAGATGATTCCCGCCAAAGGCCAGAACTTCTTCGAAGCGGCGATCTCCGGCATCGAAGAGTTCATGATCGGGGTGACCGGCGAGCATGGGCGGTTCGTGTTTCCTCTCATTGCCACGCTGGGCTTCTTCATTTTGATGAGCAACTACCTCGGCATGATTCCCGGCTTTTTCTCTCCGACGGCCAATATCAACACGACCGGCGCCATGGCGCTCATCGTGGTGGTGTTCACGCACGTGATCGGGGTCAAGTTCCACGGCGTTCACTACATCAAGCACTTCATGGGGCCGGTCTGGTGGCTTGCGCCCCTTATCTTACCCATTGAAATCGTGGGTCATCTGTCGCGCGTACTGAGCCTCTCCATTCGTCTTTTCGGAAACGTGTTCGGGGAGGAACTGGTGCTGGGGATCCTGTTTTTTCTGGCAGGCCTCTATCTGGCGCCGCTGCCCATGATGCTCCTGGGGCTTTTTACGGGTTTTATTCAGGCTTTCATATTCAGCCTGCTCTCGATGATGTATTTTGCAGGAGCGCTCGAGGAAGCGCACTAAATGTTGGGGTTATGGGGTGAAGGAAGGCCGTACACATAATTCAATCACCGTTTTTCAATTCTATTTCAACCTTTAAGAGGAGGTAGGTTTCATGTCGAGGAAAGTTGGGTTGCTCACGACGCTGTTGGTGCTGGCATTATCTACGGTTGCTTTTGCTGCGGACGCCGCAGGCCCCGGTGAAAAAGCGGCAGGACTCCAGTTCTTCATCTATTCGGCGGTGGCCGCCGGTCTTGCCATTGCAATCGCTGCTCACGGCTGCGGTATCGGCCAGGGCATGGCCATTAGAGGCGCAGTTGAGGGTATCGCGCGGAATCCCGAAGCTTCCGGCAAAGTGACGGTGACCATGCTGATCGGTCTCGCCATGATCGAATCGCTCTCGATTTACGCTCTCGTTGTTTCGCTGATCCTTATCTACGCGAACCCTGTGTCCAAGATGATCCAGGGATTTGTGGGTCTGGCCGCTCACTAGAGAGTCGTATTCGCAAGGTTTTGTTTGTGTTCTCAGGGGATTTGCAGGGGCATGCGGCGTTTGTTGGGCCGCTTGCCCCTGTGTCGCTTGCGAGAAGGGAAAAGGGCGCCAGACCTATTTTTTTATCCGGCAATGTGAATAAAATCACATGGATAACCGCTGGATGTACCGTTGCGCGGGCAGCGTGGTGAACGTCGGCGGACAATCTAAGGGGGGTTGAGATCACAGAATGAAATTCGCCAAGATACCAATGGCTACCATCAACCGGCTCTCGATCTACATGCGCACGCTCCAGGATCTGCTCGAAGAAGACGAGGACGTAATCTCTTCGGAACTCCTCGCCAAACGCTGCGGCGTGAATCCGGCTCAGATCCGAAAAGACCTGGCCTACTTTGGAGAATTCGGCGTGCGGGGGGTCGGTTACCGGGTGAATGAACTGACCAATCAGATCAAGGAGATCCTCGGGCTCAACCGTCCGTGGAATCTTGCCATGGTCGGGTTGGGGAACCTTGGATCGGCGTTGATCAGGCATGCCAACTTCGCCAAACACGGATACATCTTTCGTGCGGCTTTCGACATGGATCAGCAGAAAGTGGGGAAGGTGCTTCCCAACGGCATTGCGATCAACCACGTGGATGAACTGGAAGAGATTGTAAAAGAGCGCGAGATACACATGGGTATCATCGCAACCCCTGCAAGTGCGGCGCAAGCCGTTGCGAACCAGATGGTTCTCGGGGGAATCAACGGCATTTTGAATTTTGCGCCCGTTCAAATCCAGGTCCCGGACTGTTGCCATGTTGAGAACATGGATTTCACCATCAAGCTGGATGCGATAGCGTACCATCTTTCTTTCGGAAGCTGATTGGATCGGTTGTCTTGCACGTTGAATCTGAAATGATGAATCTCCCATCTCTCTCACGAAGACGCCCTGTGTTTGACTTTCGCCGGAATTCTTGTCTGGCGCGGTCAGTGCGGGCGGGCCTCGCGCGACGCTGTCTCCGGTTGCATCTCATTCGCTGACCTGGGTTCCCATCGCCGTTCCATTTGTCTCGCCAATAATGGCGCTGTGCCATTTGCCGTCTCCGCGTTGTATGTTTGCGGCCGAGGTTGGATTGCGTCTTTGCGTCTTGAGAAGAATCGCGGGAAGTGGTAGGTAGATGGAATAGGGGAATGTCAGGCTGGGCGGGATGGGAACCGTTGAGAACACACTATTTCTTTCAGCAAGTGGAGCGAGATGGATAACAGGGAAAAGTCCGGGGTGCTTCGGTTTGGAGGAGTTTTGCTCGTTGGAGTTGTTCTGGCGGGCGGAATGGGGGCAGCAATCTCCTTCTTGAAGGGAGAAGAATCGTTTTTGAGTGAAAGGAGCACCGTAATCTGGGGGTTGACCGCCTCTGTTTTTCTGATCTCCGTGGTGCTGTACCGGTTGTTTCTCTACGTCTTCAGATGCTCTGAATGTGGAAGACCGGCAAGCGACATCCTCGTGTACGATGGCCAGCACCGGCGACGCTATTGCCGGGAACACATGCTCGAAGCCTTCAGAAAAGAGTTTGTCGGCTTCCGGGAGAATATGGTCGTATTTTATCCTTCCCTGGAATTCAAGACGGGTGGGTTCGTCTATCAGTACCGGGTGCTGGAGGATGTGCCCGAGAAGTATAGGGATGACCGGACAGGTCGAATGTTGGCGAATGCTCTCGACTCCATAGCCGGGAACTGCTCGAAATGCGGGCGAGCGGCAAATGTGGCCTATTTCGGGCCCGGCAGCTTTCAATGGTTGGCGGTGCGAAAGGCCGGGGTCAAACGAGAGTATCCGAAGTTCGATGAAGTGACCGTTCGACCTGAGAACCTCTGCCGGGAATGCGTCGTTGGCCATGTGGCCTACTCGCTGCTCAACTTCAATAGTCAGTTCGTGGGGGGGATCGTGCTGCCGTACAAGGGAAAAGGCGCGATGTTGCCGGGCTTGTCTGACGTTTGATGCACTCGGATCGCAATGACACGCCGTTTCACGCGCCATCCGGTTCGGCTGCATGCCGGAATGCCATGAACGGCATGAGTGAAAGGTGGATCGCGTCGGTCAAGATGGCTTGCGCTGCTTGGAGAGTTCCTGCTGCTGAATGAAGTCGAAGTACGCGTCGGCCTCCTCGACGCTCTGGAAAATAGACTCCTTGGGAAGAGCCAGAACCACATCGAAGACTTTGGCGATATGCGGCTGAATGTTTGTGGCGATGAGCTTGCCGTTGTGGGGCTTGAGCAGCTTCCTGGCCTTGAAGATCGACCGTAACCCCATGCTGCTGATGTAATTGACGTTTTTCATGTCAAGCATTAACATCTCGGTGCTGGGAACCAGAAGAGGATCGATTTTTTCTTCGAAAAGGAGATAGGTGAGGGTATCTATCTTTCCATCGAGCGTGACAACGTAGTAGCCTTCCTTGCGTTTCTCTACGGCGACCTTAAGCGACATAATCCTCGTCTCCTCGTCGAGCAGTTGCTCTCAAGCTGGATGCGCCTCGGTGTCGCGCCACCCATGAAGACCATGGGTGACGTTCCATGCCAACCACAATAGCGCAGGCGACTCTTTCCGACAATATCAAATAACTCGGACAGGCGTCTGGCGAGGATGATCGTCGCCCTCTCGCACACGAAGAATCCAGGCCTGTTCTGCACACTGTCAGATTTGTTTGAAAGATCGGGGCTTGAAAAAAGAATCATTTCCGGCTAAATATTGATTCTCAGATCTCACTCCAGCTGTTCGTAATCACCATCCCCGTCAGGGCTGCCGATCGCTCCGCTACTCATTCTGATGGTATTTCGGTACGTGGGACCACGAGGTGGAGGGATCCCCGAAGGGAAGTGGGGATGCTCGTTGGGACCGATGAGGGGGTACCGGCCGATCCAGTATCGGACGGGGCGGAGCGGCAACTGCGGGTTCGTTGCGATGGCTGGCAAGTGAATACCGGCGAGACTCTTCTGCGACAGCTACGATCGTCTCATGCGCCATTGGAAAGGGAGTCATGCATTGCGGTTGCGGTCCAACAGCCGCAAGGTCCAGTTCGGAAAAGCGGCTGAACCGGGGTGATGTTCTTTGCCCTCGCATAGACATCATGCACGAGTGCCTCATGCCGATAAAGGGGGGAGACATGGGCGGCGGGAAAAAGATATCCGGCATACATGGGGTTCTTCGGCCCGTGAGGAGAACCGCATCGGAAAATGAGAGGCGTGCCGAGGGATCGGCGATTCTCACCCTTGAGTTGAAGCGCGTGGAAGAAGCACTCGAAGAGGCTCGCCGAGAGAGCGAATCCAGGTATCGCGACTTTTTCGATATGGCGCCCGACCTCATGGCGATAAGCGATCTGGAAACCGGCCGCCTCATGGATGTCAATCAGGCCTTCGAGAGTTGGTCCGGCTATGCCCGCTCGGAAATCATCGGCAGCACTACGGTCGAACTCGGCTTTTGGCCGGATTCGGAAACCCGCCGTGCAATGGCGCAACGTATAGTTGAGGGTAACTCAGACTTTTTCCTTGATGTCAGACTTAGGACGAAGAGCGGCGAGATGCGCGATGTGGATCTCGCCGGTCGTGTCGCGGAAATCGGCGGCAAGGCAGTGCTTTTTACGGTTGCGCACGACGTTACCGAACGCAAGCTGGTTGAAGACGCTTTGAGGGAGAGTGAGGAAAGATTTCGAAAATTTGCGGACGAAGCCACCTCAGAGGGGATCATCATCCACCATGGGGGCCGCATCCTCGACGTCAATCTAAAATTTGCAGATATGTTCGACCGCGAGCGTTCCGAGTTGATCGGCATGGATCCAATCGTGCACATAGCTCCTGAATATCGCGGACTGGTGCGGTCGTACATGAAATCAGAATACGAACAGTCCTACGAGGCTGCGGGTATCCGAAAGGACGGATCGATTTTTCCGGTGGAGATTCACGCAAAGAGCATTCCTTTGCATGGGAAAATGGTGCGGGCCGCCGCCGTGCGGGACTTGACCGAACGCAGGCGCGCCGAGGAAGCGCTGAGGCGCAGCGAAGAGAAGTATCGCGAGTTGGTGGAGAGCGCCAACAGCATCATTCTCCGGGTGGACCGGGATGGAAAGGTGACTTTCTTCAACGAGTTCGCCCAGAGCTTTTTCGGTTACAGCGAGGAAGAGATACTCGGAAAGAACCTCGTGGGAACGATAGTTCCCGAAGTGGATTCCAGTGGGCGGGATCTGAGGTCCATGGTTGAAGGATTCCATATGCACCCGGAACGGTATCTCGCCAATGTCAACGAGAATATGCTCCGAAATGGCGAGCGGGTGTGGATCGCATGGGCCAATAAACCGATCCATGATGAACGGGGTCGGGTCATCGAGGTTTTGTGCGTTGGAAACGACATCACCGAACGCAGACGGATGGAAGAAAAGTACCGCAGTATCTTTGAGAACTCGATTTCAGGCATAGTACAAACTACGCCCGAAGGGCGATTCATAAACGCGAATCCGGCGCTTGCCCGAATCCTGGGCTACGACTCTCCGGAAGAACTCCTCGAACTTACGGACATATCCAGCCAGATATACATGGAGCCGGAGCGCCGCGCCGAGTTGCTCAAACTCATCGAGGAGCGGAATGTAGTCCAGGAATTTGAGGTTCGAGTGTTCCGGAAAGATGGCACGGTGGCCTGGGTCACGGCCAACATGCGTGCTGTCCGTGACAGTGCGGGCAGGATTATGTACGTTGAAGGAAGCATTCAGGACATTACGGACCGGAAGGCGTTGGAATCGAGGTTGCTCCAGGCCGAGAAGATGGAGGCGATCGGCACCCTCGCGGGCGGGATCGCCCATGATTTCAACAACATTCTTGCGGCCATCATGGGGTTTACCGAGCTCACAAAGCACAGAATCACGGATGAGGACCCGCTGCGATACCTCGAACAGGTTTTGACGGCCTGTGAGCGCGCAAAGAACCTGGTGACCCAGATCCTCACCTTCAGTCGAAAAGCGGAAAACGAAATGAAACCGCTCGATATGGGATTGCTTGGCAGAGAAACGCTCAGACTTCTTCGAGCCACGCTTCCTTCCACCATCGAGATTCGTTCCGAAATCGGCGATGAGACCTATCCGGTGCTTGCAGATTCGACGCAGATGCACCAGGTTCTCATAAATCTGTGCACCAATGCGGCTCACGCCATGCGCGAGCGAGGGGGCGTGCTTGAAGTCGCCATGGAAATCGTGGAGGCGACTCCTCTTCTGAGAACCGTCCATCCGGATTTGCGCCCGGGCCGGTACGTGAAACTCGCCGTGAGGGATAACGGAACTGGGATACCCCCCGAAATCATGGACCGGATCTTCGATCCTTTTTTCACCACCAAGGGCGTCGGGGAAGGCACCGGTCTGGGGCTTTCTGTGGTCTACGGCATCGTGAAGGAGCGGGGGGGGACGATCTCAGTCGAGAGTAAGCTCAATGAGGGATCGGCGTTTGTCATATATCTCCCGGCCATATCGGAGAACATGGGACCCAAGGTGGAAGAATCCAAGAGCACGCAAGGGGGAATCGAGAGGATACTCTTTGTCGATGACGAGCGCTTCCTGGTCGAAATGAACCGCGAAGTCCTCCGGGAACTGGGATACAAGGTCCTGGCGACAACGAGCAGCGCCAGGGCCCTCAGAGTATTTCGCGCTCAGCCCCATCGGTTCAACCTGCTCATCACCGACATGACCATGCCGGAGATGACCGGGTTGGATCTCGCAGCGGAAGTCTTGAACATCCGCCCCGATATCCCCGTCATCCTTTGCACGGGATACAGCGATCTCGCGACCGAGCAACGGGCAAGGAGGCTTGGAGTCAAGGAGTTCATCATGAAGCCCGTCGCGCTGTCGGCCATGTCGCAGGCGGTGCGGAGAGCGTTGGATCAAGGCAGGGACGAAAATCCGGCCTGACCCGAGTACAGCTCACACAATCGGTGCGTCCAATCGCTGCCGGTCATGCCTGCGAAAACAGGCATCCAGGCAGTCTCTCCAGATTCGCGCTTTCGCGGAGCCCGCACCTGCATGCGTCTCAAGCAGGGGAATGGCTCCTCGGGGCTATGGCCACCGAATTCGGTGGATCTGTACAAAGCTGCTTTTGCCCGAGTCTGGACCACGGTGCCTTTGCCGTGGGAGGGCGCCTTCGGATCCTATTGGGGGGCTACCGTCGTGCAGATACTGTAAATAGCCACTTTCCCCGTCACTGATGCGGAGCCGGTTGATGCCGCGGAATAAAACCACACAGCCCACGTATTGTCGTTCATGGGGTAGCTGGCATTCACTGCCCATTCAGCGGGCCATGCCATGGCGCCGCCTCCCACCACGTAACTGCCGTCGGGGCAACTGAGGGATAAACCGACGGCTCCGCCCGGGCTGAGGGTCGGTTCATAATAATCGAAGATGCGTTGATAGGTACCGATTCCTGCCGCCCCATCCGTTCCATTCTTCCCTGGTGCTCCATCCGTTCCATTCGTCCCTGTGGCCCCCGTCTCACCGTCCTTGCCTGCGGGTGCTTCATATTGAAAACGCATCCCAAGAAATTTCACGATGCCCTTAGATGTGGGCTTTTCCTGTGCAATGTGTACGGTGATTATGGACTCGCCTGCCGCCAGGTTTTTAAGCCTGCTAGCGAAAACCCCACTGATATCGACTTCTGTGAACGCATACGATTTTACAGTTATTGTACTGTGGGTGGATGTCGCCGCCGACGATTTACCTGATTTACTTGTTGGATTAGCAGTTCTGAGGATTGTGTTGAAGGTCGCATTTTGGCTTTTTACCAGCCCGTATACAATGACTTTTGCACCCGTAAAAGATTTTAGATTTCTTGGGATAGCAAAATTGAAATAGGCATATGGCAATGCTGTAGTCTTTGTTTTGGTTGAGTTTCCAAATAGGGCCCAGTCATTCGTTGCTTCCAGAAGCGCCGTGGGGGAGGGTTGGATCCACGCTTCCGTTGCATTTTGATCCGTGGAGGAAAATTCAATCGACGACTTCATGTCCGCTGCTGAAATGGGGAGTAAATACAGGCACAGCGGCAAAGAGAGCAAAGCAAGCAAAGCAAATGGAGCCAGACGATATCTCTTCGCGTTCATGTAAATCCTCCCGAACTACTGCGCAATTCGCCTCACCTCACATATGCCGAGTCAGGTTTATCCGTGAGCACTACCGTTCGAGGCCAATCGGCGGACCGCTTTTCTTGAACTTTTGCCGATGTCTGATTGGTAAGAACCGCCGCACCGCCCCATTGATTGTATCGAGCCTCCGCCTTTTTTCCAAAGAGGAGGAGAGAGTCGTGCCAGTAGCTCATGTTGGGCGGGACCGATTCCTTGGGCTCGTAGAGCGTGGGCTTGACCGTGTCGACAAAAGCGCTCTTGAGGAACTCCAGAGCCTTCCCGCGGCCCTCCAGTTGGTCCCGCGATTGATCTGCCAGCTTCTTGAATTCCTTGAGGATCAGCAGGTCCTCGATGCCGTCCCGAAAGGCCTCCAGCCGCAGGGATGGAATTGGAGTTCCGTTCTGACCGCACCAGCAGCCTGAGACATCGGGATAGACAATGGCTGTCCGGTGATAAGGACGCTCTGAATCGGGAGATATGGCGCTCCAGGGATCGGTATCCCAGCGGTTCATTCCGATGAAATAGTACCCATCCATACCAAAATACCACAGCACCCAACCGATGATTCGCGCCGTATACGCCGGCTTGTTGACGCCCAGCCACTCATTGGCGTAGAGTCGGACCTTCTTGCCCTCATTGTGCTGGTATTCGATGCAGGAGGCGTAGTCCGAACAGGGAGATTCCGTCGTGCAGCCCGGGCAGGAGCACCCCGTATCGCTGCAGGAGACCAGAGGCGTGGTCCCCATGGTCCATACATCCACGGGACAGGTGGAGTCTGAACCATAGAGTTCGGAAATTGGAGGTTCCGTCAGCTCATAACTCAAATCAGGCAGATCCAGGCCCTCATGCATGAGGCTGTAAAGCTTTTTCACTTCCGCGTAGTGTTCGGGATAGGGTTCATCCCATATTTTGTAGGAAAACGATAAGCCCGAAGAAGACAAAGCGTCATCCACTTCGTTCAGATAGTCCCGTTGACGGTCGAGCCATGCCGCGTAGACATCGTCAGAAGTCGTGCAGTTGCCGCATTTTTCGGAGAACGTGTTCCCATCGGCGTGGTTGAACAGTTCCTCAGCGGGGATGCGTATCTCTATCAGGTAATCGGGTGCCATTTCGAGAAAATTCTTGAATTTTTTGACAGCATTCTGGTTGGGCGTCGAGTTGTGGGACGTGCAATTCCAGGTGGGCGAGGCGCAACTCGAATCGTGCGAGGCGTTCAGCCGGAAGAATCCGCCCGTGGCGTTGATGCGGTAGTCCTTGAGCAACTGCAAGAGATCCTTGAAAAGAAGATCCTTGTCTCTGGCGTACGGCGCATGGTTCGGATCGCCCCAACTGAGGTTGGCCATGTTGGTGACGGGCAGGTCCTGAGGGGTGTTCGGCAGAACCATGTCGCACACAGTCACCGGAACGGAGATTTGGGTCTCCTCGTTACAGGTAAGAACGATCTGCCTGGCTCCAGCGGACGTGGAGTTGACCGTTGTGATCTTCAGCCAAAGAAGATATGTGCCGGGATCGTCGGGCACTTTGAACTTGTTGGCCTCCCGAGTGCATACCCCACCTTCCCATTTTGACACATAAAGAGGAAGCATGGGGTCGAATACGCCGTCGCTGGAGTTTCCAGCATCGGAAATCGATTTCACCCAATAGAGATCTACGGTCAAATCGCCGGGGGCTGCAACGATCGTGGCGCCTGTGGTTGTATTCTCCTTGGCGAGTTTTAAGGGAATTCCTTCCGATTCCCCTTGAGCCATGACAACCAGTTTGTACGCGCAGCTCGACGCCGTCAGTTCATCGGGAGACGATGGAATCCCTTTCAGCATGCAGAGCGAATCGCCCGCAGCAGCATCTGAGGCCAATGAAGCAACGGCCAATCCCATCAGTAGCAGAGTTGCCACAAGCTTTGACACGGAATTCCTCGATGATGCCACGCTGAACGTGCTTAACGATGCGATTCCCATCCGGGGAAAAGCCATGTTCTTCCTATCCCTGATTTGAAAGTAATACTATATAGATCAAAATGAAAGTCGACATCTTTTTTGCGGTCGGCACTGCTCTCCATGCAGAATGGGCGGGGGAGGGAGAGGGGATTTTATTCCACGGGTCAACCCGTCCGGACTTCGTGTTACATGCCCAGGACTTTCCTCAGGTAGGTTCCCGTGAACGATTGTTCTTCCAGAGCCACCTCCTCCGGAGTTCCCGAGGCTACCACGCAGCCGCCGTTCTCGCCTCCCTCGGGTCCGAGATCGATGACCCGATCCGCCGTCTTGATCACATCCGGGTGGTGTTCGATGATGATGATGGTGTGACCGAGGTCGGCGAGCCTCTGAAGTACGTGCAGAAGCTTCTGGATATCATCGAAATGAAGGCCGGTCGTGGGCTCATCGAGGATGTAGAGGGCGTTTCCCCGGCCCTTGCGGCTGAGTTCGGAGGCGAGCCTGACCCGTTGAGCCTCGCCTCCCGAAAGGGTTGTGGCGGGTTGCCCGAGTTTCAGGTATCCGAGCCCGACTTCGAGGAAGGTCTCGAATTTTCGCCGCATCGACGGGATGTTTTCAAAAAAATCGGCCGCTTCGTAAAATGTCATATCGAGGACCTGGGCGACGGTTCGCCCCTTGTATCGAATTTCCAACGCGTCGCTTCCATAGCGGCTTCCATGGCAGGCGGGACATTGGACGTAGACGTCAGGCAAGAAGTACATCTCGATCCGTTGCACTCCTTCGCCCTTGCAGACTTCACATCGTCCCCCCTTCGCGTTGAAAGAGAAACGATTCGCGCGGTAGCCGCGCGCCCGGGCCTCGGGGAGCCTGGAAAAAAGGTCCCGGACCAGGCCGAAGACGCCCGAACAGGTGGCGGGAATGGATCGGGGAGTCCTGCCGATGGGCGACTGGTCGATGAGAACGATCCTGCGAAGATCTCCGGCGTTTTCCAGACTGTCGAAAGGGCCGGGCGGAGCCATGCTTCCGTATATCCGGCGCGCGAGAGCCCGGTAAAGGGTGTACAGGACAAGAGTGCTCTTCCCCGATCCCGATACGCCCGTCACGCATGTGATGCAGCCGATCGGGAAATCTGCGGCAATTCCTTTGAGGTTTCGCCCCGTCGCGCCGGAGATTCTGATGAATCCCCGATCGGGCGTGCGCCGCCTGGCCGGTACGGGAATACGCTTCTCGCCCGAAAGATAACGGCCCGTCAGGGAAGCGGAGTGCTTCAGAAGTTCCTCGGGTGATCCGGCGAACATCACCTCACCTCCCAGGATTCCCGCTCCCGGCCCCATGTCCACCACGTAGTCCGCCTGAAGGATTGTCTGGCTGTCGTGCTCAACCACCACGAGGCTGTTTCCCGCATCCCGAAGGCGGAAGAGGATATTCAGAAGACGCTGGTGGTCTCGCGGGTGGAGACCGATGCTCGGTTCGTCCAGAACATAGAGGACGCCAGAGAGCGGCCCGCTGGTCTGATGGACAAGCCGGACCCTCTGGGCTTCCCCTCCCGAGAGGGTATTGGCCGATCGGTCTATGGAAAGATAAGCCAGCCCGAGTTCTTCCATGTGATCGAGGCGACGAATCATTTCCTCGATGGGACGGGCTGCGATCTGCATTTGTGCGGGCGTGAAGCTCAGGCCCTTGAGCCAGTCCCTGAAAGCGGGAACGGCCAGCCCTGACGCCTCATGGATTCCGAGGCCCCCGAGGCGCACGGAACGGGCGGCTTCGTTCAGTCTGCCCCCCATGCAAAGCGAGCAAGGGATTTCGCCTCCACTCGGGCCTCCCGGTTGTTGCTCCGAGGAGAAGACCTCCTCTTCCAGATCGTCCGGGGTCCCCTCGCCTTTCATTTTCGGTTTTGGCTTGAGAGACGAATCGAAGTACCCGATCCCCCTGCACCGGGGGCAGGCTCCGGATGGATGATGGAAGGAAAAAAGACCCGGCGACGGTTCGATCATCTCTCGCCCGCAGGTGATGCAGCGGAAGTGTTCGCTGAAAAACTTGACGGCGCCGTCCGTTCGGATCACCGAGACCGTTCCCGCCCCCTTGGTCGCCGCCAGTTCGAGAGAATCGGTCAGCCGGCGTGTTTTCGATGCGCTCAAGATCAGACGGTCGACGAGTACTTCCATCTCATGTGCAGGCCGTCGGGGCGGCAAGGGGAGAGGATCGAGGTCGTAAATCTTTCCATTGATCCGCACGCGCGCGAAGCCGTCCCGCCGAAGTCCCCGGCAAATTCCCGGCATCGCTTTTTCCTCGATCGAACCAAGCGGCGCCGCAACCATGATGCGGCTCCCCGCCGGCCACTCCTCGCAGATCTCCGCCAGCATCTGCGCGATGGTGTGGGCGAGGACCGGTTTCTTGCACGCGGGACAGAAAACCGTTCCGAACCGTGTGAAGAGGAGACGGAGATAGTTGTAGATCTCAGTGAGCGTTCCGACGGTGGATCTCGGGTTGTGGGAGAGGCCTTTCTGTTCGATGGCGATTGCCGGACTCAATCCCTGGATTTCATCCACGAGAGGGGGTTCCAGGCGTTGGAGGAACTGCCTGGCGTAGGTGGACAAGGCTTCCACGTAGCGCCTCTGCCCTTCCGCAAAAAGGGTGTCGAAGGCGAGGGAGGACTTGCCGGAGCCGCTCACACCCGTGATGACGACGAAACGGTTGCGTGGAATTGCCAGGTCGATATTCTTCAAGTTGTGCTGCCTGGCCCCGCGGATGACTATGAGATCGGGTGGCGACGAATGGGTGGGCATGGGGAAATCAACCCTTCGATTGTTGATGGGCCTCCCTGTTTCGGACCATGGATGCGGCCAAAAGAACGGCCGCCGTAAGGCTTCCCGCATGGGCCCTGCCGGTTCCTGCTATGTCGTAGGCGGTGCCGTGATCCACTGACGTTCGGATGATGGGGAGCCCGAGGCTGACGTTCACGGCATCGTGAAAATGCACCAGCTTGATGGGGATCAGCCCCTGGTCGTGGTACATGGCGACAACTGCGTCGAATTCGCCTTCGTATGCGCGGAAGAAAATGGTATCCGGCGGAAACGGGCCCGACACGGCAAAAGGGCGGGTCCGGAAACTTTCCACCACCGGCTGGATCAAGTCGATCTCTTCCCTACCGAAACGGCCCTCCTCTCCTGCATGGGGATTGAGACCCGCCACCGCAATGCGGACCGGGTCAAGGCCGAAGTCCGCGAGCAGCGCTTCACCGGTGATTTGAATCGTTCGCGTGAGAAGATCGCGCGTGAGAAGGACGGGGACGTCTTTGAGGGAATTGTGGATAGTGGCCAGCGCCACTCTCAATCGGGGACCTGCGAGCATCATGACGACGTCCGTGGCTCCGGTCAAATCCTTGAGAAATTCCGTGTGGCCGGGGAAGGGGAAACCGTGCTTCTGCAAGCTGGCCTTGTGGAGCGGGCAGGTGCAGATGGCCTGTACTTCACCCCATTGAGCCAGTCGGGCAGCCGTTTCGATATACTTGACGACGGCCATGCACGTGTTTTTCGAAGGTTTTCCGTAAACGATGTCCTCCGGTGAGAGATCGCTCGCGGGCAGGAGGTAAATGGCCGCCTCCGGGACGGAATCTTCGATGTCGGAGAGGCCGCGGATCACTCGGATCGTCCTCCCTCCAACCAGGTCGGCGGCACGCAGGAGGGTGCGGCGGTCGCCGATGACCACCGGCAGACACTCCTCACGGACGTCTGCCGAAGTGATGGCCTTCACGATCACTTCCGGCCCCACGCCACAGGGGTCGCCCATGGTGACTGCTATGCGGGGACGCGATCTTTTCTCGGAGACGGCCATACGTTCCACCTCTGTTGATTCCGAGTTGCCATAGTCGATCCCGTTCTCTCGCCATGCCCGTTCGATCGAATCACTGCTTGAGTTTGAGCTTCAGCTTTTCGATGTCAGCGGGAGCCAGTTCCCGCCCTTCGGTGTCCACTACCGGGGTCGAAGGGGGAACTTCCAACTGGAAAAGCTTCCCGTCGAGGTGGGTCGCGGCCTGCAGCGTATCGAGCACGATGCGGTTCTTGTTGCCGAGCACGTCGTGGCTCTCCAGGCTCTGTATCCTGTAGGTCTTGAGGTCGATCCACAGGAAAAGAGCCTTGATATTGGGATCTTCTTCCTTCGGAACCAGTTTGAGAACGGCTGCGGAACTGGTGGATTGGCTGGAATCCAGCGTCACTGCGAAGTGGTTCTTCAACTCCACGATCCCGTCGAAGAAGGTTCGCGCCAGGGGAGACGAGAAGAAGGTGTTGGCGTCGAAAAGGGAAATCTGCTTTTCTGCCGGAACGTAGAGCCAGGCCACGTCACGGTTGGCCACAAAAACCTGGACTTCCGGCTTATCGTATTCCCACCTCATCTGTCGCGGCTTCTGGTAGTAGAGTCTTCCGGAAGCCTCGGTCTTCGCTATGGCGCTCGCTGCCGCGGAAGTCGTCACCTGATGAAAAACGGCGCTGAAGGACTGAATCTGTTGATAGTAGGATTCGGTTTGTTTCAGGATGTCCCCAATGGCCTGATGAGTCTTGGCGTCGGCGGGGAGGGCGGTACAGGCAAGCGCAAGAATGGAAAAAACGTGGAAAAGTCCCGTTCTGAGTATCTGTCTCATGGCTTTATCGTTCGAATCCTTCCTGTCATGAATTTTTCCTGCCGAAAACTTCCCTCGCTTTGATGCCGTCGGACGGTCCCACAATTCCCTGGTGTTCCATCATTTCGATCATCCGCGCCGCCCGGTTGTATCCCACTCGAAGCCTCCGCTGCAACATGGAAATGGATGCCTGCTTCGTTTCCACCACCAGGTCGATGGCTTCCTCGTATTTTTCGTCCAGGTCCTCTTCGAGCGTGTCATCCGAGGAGGATTGTTCGTGGAAGTCGACCCGTTCGACCAGAGGGTCTTCAGCAAGTTGCTGAACCGTCCAGAATTTCGTCAGGCGCGCCACTTCGTTTTCTGAAATAAAGGCGCCGTGGATGCGCTGGATCTTTGCGGTGCCGGGGGGGAGAAACAACATGTCGCCGGCCCCCAGGAGGCTCTCGGCGCCCGACGCGTCCAGGACTGTGCGGGAATCGATGCGGGATGACACCTGGAAGGAGATCCTGGTGGGGATATTCGCCTTGATAATCCCCGTCAGTACGTCCACGGAGGGACGCTGGGTGGCGAGAATGAGGTGTATCCCGGCTGCGCGCGCCATCTGGGCGAGTCTGATGATCGATTCCTCCACTTCACGGGATGCGACCATCATGAGGTCGGCCAGTTCGTCGATGATGATCACCAAATAGGGGAGGTGGTGATGTTTCAATCCTTCCTCGTTCCCCCCGTCGCCGGTCGGGTTCGGGTCCTTTTGCTTGTCCCTGGCGACCGCCCGGTTGTAGCTTTCGATGTTTCGGACGTTCTTGTCTGCGAGGAGTTTGTAGCGAAGCTCCATCTCGCTCACCGCCCATTTGAGAGCGCGGGTCGCCATCTTGGCGTCGGTGACCACGGGGTGGATCAGGTGCGGGATGCCCTCGTAACTGTTGAGTTCGATTCGCTTGGGATCTATCAGAAGAAGCCGAACGTCGTCGGGCGTGTTTCGGTAGAGAAGGCTGCTGAGCAGCGTGTTGATGCAGACGCTCTTGCCCGTGCCGGTCGCCCCGGCGATGAGGAGATGCGGCATCTTCCCGAGGTTGGCGACCACGGGCTGGCCCGTGATGTCTTTTCCAAGGGCGATCGTCAAAGGAAAAGCCGACTTGGAAAACGCTTCGGACTCGATGACGGCCCGGATGGCGACCATTGCTCTCGTCAGGTTCGGGATTTCAATGCCGATGGCGGCCTTGCCGGGGATCGGGGCCACCACGCGTATGCTGATGGCCTTGAGGGCCATGGCGAGGTCGTCCGAGAGACCGACGATGCGACTGATCTTGATTCCCGGGGCAGGAGCGTACTCATACATGGTGATCACGGGACCCGGGCCTATGTCCATGACTCGACCCTGAACGCCGAAATCCGATAGCTTTTCTTCCAAAACGGCCTTGTTCTCTTCGAGTTTCTTCCAATCGGGCTTGTGGTTCTCGGTTTCGTAAACGTCAAGGAGTTCGATGGAAGGGAACGCATAATGCTCCGTGGCCGAAATCGGAACGGGCGGCGGAAGCTCTTTCCTGGCTCTTTTCCTCGTTGCGGCCACCGTAGCGGGGGGAAGCACCTCGACCGCGGGGGCCTCCTCCACCGGTCGCCGCTCCAGTTGCGATTGTGGCAGCGGTTGTGGCCGTGGCACGAGTTCCGGCGGTGGTTCCTGCAATTCTTCAGGGGGTGGGTTGACTTCCCGCCAGAACATCCGGGCAAGGCGCAGGATCGTTTTGCCGAGGAGGGATGCCGCCCGTTTCAAGACATCCCAGGAGGATTTCAGCGAGAACGGCGTCGAGAGCAGAAGGCCTATGATAAGGGCACCAACGAGCAGGATGTGGGCGCCCACGGGGTGGAGGCGGCCCCTCAGGGAAGGCGCCAGGTATCGGCCGATCAATCCCCCGGAATGCACGGGTTGGCCGAAGTGGGAGACTTCAGGTTGATGAAATTGGAGGAGGCAGGCGGCGCTGAAAAGGATCAGCACGAATCCCGAGCACACGAAACGTCCCAGAGCGGCTGTGAGATCGCCCCGGAACAGGGTCCAGCTCAACCACAGGCCGAGGGTGGGCAACAGGTAGGCGCAGAGGCCGAAGATGCCGAAAAGATACCATGCGAGGTGAGCCCCCACGGCTCCGATCCAGTTGTGTGGGCCAGCCCAGCCCACGGGCGGAACCCACCCGTCGAGACGGTCGAAAAGGGTCGGATCGGCCTGGTTGTAAGAACAGAGGCTGAAAAGGACGAGCATCGTCGGAATGAAAAAAAAGACGGCCCAGACCTCGTGCTTCTTGTGCTCCACAGAATGCCCCCGTGCGAATTCATCTCCCGGCGCAAACAACCGTTCGGACATGCTCTAAATGTCCACGACGATGGGATAGATTACGGGCCGCCTATCCAGGGTCCGATTGAAGAACCGCTTCAGCTCGCGCCGGATCTCCGTCTGCAACCCAGCACAATCGACCTCGAAGTCCTCTTCGAGCAGCCTGTCGAGAATCTCGAAGATAATGCATTTCGCAGCGTCGAGAACCTCCGGTTTGCTCTCCTCGTGTATGAATCCCCTCGTGAAAATGTCCGGGCCGCTCAATACCTCTCCGGTCTCCTTGTTGATGACCAGCGAAGCGATGACGAGGCCGTCCTCGGCCAGGTGGCGCCGGTCCCGAAGAACCAGTCCCTCCACGTCGCCGACTCCTTTGCCGTCCACGAAAACCCGTCCCGTTTCCACACGGCCTTCCACGGACACTCCGTCGGGGCGGAGAACGATGACGCACCCGTCCTCGACGAGAGGACAATTTTCGGCGGGTATCCCCATGCCCAAGGCCAGTTGACGGTGTTTCACCAGATGGCGGAACTCCCCGTGGATGGGAATGAAGAAACGGGGACGCACGAGGTTGATCATCGCCTTCAGTTCTTCTCTCGAAGCATGGCCCGAAGCGTGGATGTCGCGAACCTGTTCGTGGATGACTTCGGCGCCCTGGCGGTACAGGTGGTTGATGATGTGCTGAATGGTCCTTTCGTTGCCGGGGATGAACTTCGAGGAGAGGACGATGGTGTCGCCCGGTTTGATCTTGAGCTTCTTGTGATCGTTGAAGGCCATGCGGGTGAGGGCGCTCATGGGCTCTCCCTGGCTACCGGTCGTGAGCATGAGGACCTCGGAATCGGGCATCCTGGCGAGTTCCTGGAGTGAAATCTCCCCGGCGGGCTCGAATTCCAGGTAGCCGAGTTCCTTGGCGATCCGGACGTTGATCACCATGGACCTCCCGTTCAAGAGGACCTTCCGGTTGAACTCGCGGGCCAGTCGTATCACCTGCTGGATACGGTGCAGGTTGCTCGCGAAGACGGCGACGATGATCCTGCCCGCACACTGCTGAAATACTTCTCGCAATGTATTTCCGACCTTCTTCTCGGAAAGAGTGTAACCCGGACGCTCCACGTTGGTGGAATCGGAAAGAAGGGCCAGGACCCCCTCCTCTCCGTAGACGCCGAATCGAGCCATGTCCAGTCTCTTTCCGTCGATGGGCGTATTGTCTATCTTGAAGTCTCCCGAATGAACGACCGTTCCCGAGGGCGTGCGGATGGCGAGAGCGACGCCGTCGGGGATGCTGTGGCAGACGTGGATGAATTCGATGCGAAAGGGGCCGACGACGATCTGGTCCCTGGGGAGGACTTCGTGCAGGACGGTCCTCGACAGCAGCCCGTGTTCTTTCAATTTCTCGCGGATGAGGGCCAACGTCAAAGGGGTTGCATAGATGGGAATGTCGAACTCGCGCAACAGAAAGGGGATCGCCCCGATGTGGTCTTCATGGCCGTGGGTGACGATGAGCGCCTCGATGCGGCCTCTCTTCTTCTGGAGGTAAGAAAAGTCCGGGATGACGATATCGATGCCGAGCATATCGTCTTCGGGGAACATCAGTCCGGCGTCGATCAGAACGATGGTCTCCCCGCACTCGAAGACCATCATATTGAGACCGATCTCTCCGAGACCGCCCAGCGGGATTATCCTTGGGAACATTTGGAGATCCGGGCCTTCAACCATAAACCTGAATTCCTTCCTGCCGATGGGGCGGGTCAGGAAGAAGCCGGCTCCCTATCGGGGAGCAAACCGCCTTCTTTCACAGTCAGATGTTCGCGAATGGCTTGTCTCACCCGTTCTATCAGTCGATCGCGATCTCTCGCCGTACACCCCTCTGTTGGGATGGGGGATCCGATGGTGATGTGAATAGCGCCGGGATTGACCACCCAATCTCCCTTGTTGGGAATGATGGCATGCGACCCGCTGATGCTAACGGGAACAATGGGCTGTTGGGACTTGATCGCCAGGATGAATCCGCCTTTCTTGAAATCCCGCATGATCCCGTCGGGACTCCTGGTCCCTTCCGGAAAGATCACGACCGAGGTCCCGCTCCTGATCTTCTCCGCCGCCCGAGTAATGCTCTCAAAGGCTTTGCGGCGGTCGCGGCGGTCGATGGGAATATAGCCGATGGCCTTCATCGCCTGTCCCATCACGAAAACATGGAACAGTTCCTCTTTTGCAAGCCATCTGAACTGAACGGGGAGCCTCCCCAGGATCGCGAGGATGTCGAAGCCGCCCTGATGATTGGCGGCATAGACGTACGCGCGCACGGGATCGATATTCTCCAGCCCCTCCACGTGCACTTTGATTCCCGCACATCGGAGATTGACGTTCCCCCACAGTCTTCCTACGAGATGAGCCCAATCGGTGCGCCGGGTGGTATAAGCCACTGCAATGGCGGCGAGTCCCAGGATGACGGTGGAGATGAAAAACACCAGGTAGGCGATGCATGAACGGATAACCTTCATCGAACTTCCTCTGAGCCTCCTGCAAACGTCGTGAACGTCCTCGCGCGGCCGCTCGGGCAGGCTGCAAATCGTTTCCAGGATGACTATAGAAAACAATGACTTGTCCGCGACTTTTCCGCTAGAATGTAAACTCTTTCCGCTATCGAGTCAACTCAAGCTTTTACTTTCAATAGTTGATTGTCTGCGGAAGGGGAAACCTCCTCGCCCAGGCAGGGTGCGTGGGAACCGGCCGGTGCGGCGTCACCTCAAACCGGCCGGTCTCAATGCTTTCCCTGCAAGAGGAAAAGTTGGCAGAGATGGCGGTCCAGCGGCGTTTGCATTTCCTCCGTCCCATCGCCAGGGGGATTCTCCATGAGTCTAAACTTGTCGCTCATATTCACGCAATGTGCTATAGGTAAAATAAATAAGGCGCCATTTTCGCGGCGAATGTCCAACAAACGATGAGAAGGGGAGAATATGGCGAAAGGAACGGTCAACAGGGTCATTCTGGTGGGTCGGCTGGGCGCCGATCCGGATATTCGATACAGCCCCAACGGCACGGCGGTTGCGAAGTTCAGCCTGGCCACCAATGAGAGAGCGCCCTCAGGGGATGGAAACTGGGAAGACAGGACTGAGTGGCACCGGATTGTGACCTTTGGGAAGGTCGCGGAAAGATGTGGCAATTTCCTGAACAAGGGGAAGCTCATCTACCTGGAGGGGAGTCTTCGGACAAACCAGTGGGAAGACAAAGAAGGCGTCAAGCATTATACCACCGAGATCATCATGCGGGATTTCGAGATGGTGGGCGGGAGCGCCGGCGATGAACAGGGCAGGCAGCAGGGGCAGGGCGGGCCAGCTCCGGCCAGGCGTGAAGGATCTCCCTCCCAGTCCGGCCGTTCGCGTGCCGAAAATCTTCCGCCTCCTCCCGAAGCTCCGGACGACGAAATACCCTTCTAGACCACAAAGGCCGGCGTCACTCGCCGCGCCGGCAGAACCCCTGGTCGTCGAAGAGAAGCATTCTGGATTTGTCCTGGGCCAGAACCGGATCGACGTCCTTCATGGATTGGACGATGAGCACCGGCGTGCAGACGTTTGCCCAGTTGAAGAGTTCTCTGGCGGGCATGAGCGGCAGGTTGATGCAACCATGAGAGCAGTTTCCCCGTTCGATGTCTCCCGCGTGGATCCATACATGCTCGTAGGCTCTCAAAGCGTAGGGCATCGGGGCAGGAACCCCGTAGGCATTCTTATAGCTTCGTGAGACATGGTTCGCATCCTTTTCCCTTACCATGTACAGGCCCGCCCTGGTCCAGTCGTCTTCCTTTCCGACGCAGATGTATGAAGTGCCGACCATTTTGCCATTCTCGTACCACCCGATGAAATGGACGTCCTTGGCAATGAGAATGAACCGGGGAACGGTAGAGAGTTGGGGGATTCTGTGTCTCAGCGGCGTCCAGTTCTTGTAGGCATCGAAATCGTTGGGCGCCTTGATGGGCGTTCCGGCCTCGATGTCCTCTTCAATGTAGTATGGGGCGCGCGCGTTGAGATTTGCCAGGATCCGCTTGCTGATACTGGGGCTCAACTCGGGATCCTTCCGGCTGACTCGCTCTAGTTCCTCTTTCGTTACGACGCGGACCGTCCAGCCCATTGCCGGCGCCTTCCGCGGACCGGGAGAACTCTCCTGGGTATAGGAAAACCCCTGGGAAGGCTCCAAATCGGGCGGAAATTCATAGGCGACGTATGTCTTTCCGACCCCGCAAGCGGACAACATGGCCAGAGAAAACAAAAGCCCGAACCATCGCAACACATGCGGCACACTCATCGGCATTCCTCTGATAAATCGTTTGCTCCCGCGAAAGAATCGCCTTGACGGAGAGTATGGCAGCAAGCATACTTCCCAAGAAATCCCCGCGGAACATTTTTTGATGGCTTGTCTGCTCCGAAGACTCCACGAACCGAACAAACGAGGTTGCTGTGTGGTCGATCTTTGCCCGACATCACATGGTGGATATAATCCGGAAAAGGAGTGATGGCAATGATGAACGAGCCGAAGATAAAAAGGTTGCTGTTGTATGCCGCAGGGGTCGTTTCGATCCTGGCGGTGCTCGTTTCAACGCGTGCCGCGGAGGCCGGGATCTCGCTCGTGAAGGGACAGAAGGTCTACGTTCCCGTTTACTCGCACATCTATCACGGCGACAGGGAGCAGCCCTTTGAGCTGGCGATCACGTTGAGCATCCGGAATACAGACCCGGTCCACGCCATCTCCCTCATCTCCGTCGATTATTACGATTCCGAGGGCAAGCTCATCAGGAAATACCTGGAGAATGAAATGAAGCTCGGCGCCATGGCGTCCGCCCGTTTCGTCGTGAAGGAATCCGACAAGAGCGGCGGGGCGGGAGCGAGTTTCATCGTCAGGTGGAAATCGGAGACGAGGGTTGCCGAACCGATCGTGGAATCCATAATGATCGGTACGTCGACACAGCAGGGGATCTCCTTCTCATCCCGCGGGCAGGCGATCGAAGAAGAACGCGAGTAAAGGCCGTGCATGCAGGACCGGGTGTCGGTCGGCTGGCGCACCGGAAAGGCTCAGGGCTTTGGGCGCACGGTCTGAAGACCCGCGCGTGTCGGCAACGGCGGCGCGGGCTGCCTCCCGCATTTCAGGTTCCAGTAGGCCCATGAGCGCGGATCGAAGATTCCGGGTGGGGCATGGTCCAGCACTTCACGAAACTCCTCTTTGCCGACGATACCCTTGAGGGCCTTCAAATCCTCGACCGTGCCATAGGTCATGACATGGGCCAGAAAATGCACCGGACCTGCAAGCGCTTCCCCGGGATCTTTGAACCAGACGACGCGGCGGGCAACGTTCAGCAGTTCAGGTGTGGCGGGCAAGGGTTTCATGGCGTCCGTTCGTTTTCATCCCACAGGCGCAATTGCGGCAATGGCAGCATGGCCAGGTTGGGCTTGAAAACCATGAATGTCCCTTCCAGCAGTCCCTTCGCCCATAGGGAGTTAGAAGCGTAATGTTCGTTCCATGCCTCCCTGAAGCAAGTGATGTCGCATCAAGGGCAATCAACTGTGGCTGCCGGCGGGGTCATTGTTGATCCCTTCGACAAACATCAGGCGACGGCGTAGCGCCGCCTCGTCCCCCCCCGGGGCGCCCTATTTCTTGAGCAGTTCTTCGACCTCCTCCATGAGCCGGAGGAATTCTTTCGATTGCCTGTACGCATCCAGCCACCTCTGTTCCTCCAGCCAGGCTCCCCACAGCCTCATCCATGCATCGTTGTGCCAGTAGAAGGTGGGATGGGTCTGCCGTCCGTCCGTCCTGTCCCGGTATTCCTGGTACTCATCCTGGCAGTTCCGGCAGAAAGGATAGGGAGAAACGTACTTCGGAGGGTCCTGGCCCGCGGGATCCAACTGGGAGCCGCACTTGGAGCACTTGAGGAGACATCGCGTGCATTGAAATATTTTCTTCAGAGCCTCAATCTTTCGCTGGCGGAGACCGCTCTCACGCACCGACCTGAGGTCTTGGACCTTCTTTCCGAACTCTAAGATTTCAGCCATGAATCAGCCCTCTCCCTATTTCTTCAGGCTGTCCAAAAGATCGCCGCCGTCTCGTTCGACCACGTTCACGTGGTTCAAAGAGGAGGCAGCGATTTCGGCACCGTCGGATAGGTTGAAGAGTTGTTGAGTGTAGTCGACGAAAAGCTCCTTGGTTTCCCTCTCGGCCTTCTTCTTGAGGAAAACGATGGGATCGTGCAGAAGCTTTTTTACAATGGATTCCGTAAGGGTTTCGATGGCGCCCCGGTCGCTGTCGCTGAGATGCGGAAGATGAGAGAAGGTTTTTTGGAGTTCGTTTCGCCGGATGGTCTCGGCTTTGTCTCTCAGCGCCACGATGGTCGGCACCACGTTGAGAGTTCCCAGCCATTCATGGAAGCGTAGCGTTTCCTCGGCAATGATGTGTTCGGCCCGTTCGGCTTCTTTCTTTCGCCCCTGGCGGTTGAGGTCGATGATTCCCTGGAGATCGTCGATATCGTAGACGTAAACGTTGTCGATGCTGTTGACCTTCGGGTCGACGTCGCGCGGAACGGCGATGTCGATGAAGAAAAGAGGCCTGTTGCGCCGTTCCCGCATTCGAGATTTCACGTCCTGATACCTCAGGATGGGGTCGGGGGAGCCGGTGGAGGAAAGCACGACGTCGATCCTTTTCAGTGCGTCGTGGATATGCTCGAAGGGGATGGTCTCGGCTTTGAAACGTCTGGCGAGTTCCACGGCACGCTCCAGGGTCCGGTTGGCCACCACCATGTTCCGGACCCCTTGCGCCAGAAAGTGTTCCGCAGCCAGTTCCGCCATTTCACCGGCGCCGATGAGGAGCACTCTCTTGTCCCGCAGGTCTCCGAAAATCTTTCGCGCCAGTTCCACGGCGGCGTAGCTTATGGAAACCGCACAGGAGCCGATGGACGTTTCCGTCCGCACTCTCTTGGCCACCGAAAAGGTCTTGTGGAGGAGCCGGTTCAGGATGACCTTGACGGTTCGATACTCGGTGGCTTCCCGGTATGCGCTCTTGATCTGCCCGAGGATCTGCGGTTCGCCGACGACCATGGAATCCAGGCTGGAAGCCACCCGGAAAAGATGCTGGACCGCTTCCAGGTCTCGGTGGATATAAAAATATGCATCCTTCAGCACCGTCGATGAAGTCCCCAGGTAGGTGCCCAACAAGGCCTTCACCTCCTGCATCGCCCCGTGCAAATCCCCGCACGTGAAAAGGAATTCCACGCGGTTGCACGTAGAGAGGAAAAAGAGTTCATTCACATGGTCGAGGTGCGGCAGTATATGGAGAGGATTGACTTTCTGCCCGCATGCGAAGGCGAGTTGTTCCCGAATCTCCACGGGGGCTGTCTTATGGTTCATTCCCAACAGGATAATATGGCACATTTCAAATCTTACCTGACAAAAACCGTGTGGTGTCCCTTCAGAACCAGATTGACGCCGAGAAAAGTCACGAGAACCGCCGAAAAACCGAAAATGGCCAGCCATGCGGCTCTCCGTCCGCGCCACCCCACTGCGAGCCGTTCGTGGAGGAGAATGGCGTAAATGAACCACGTAACGAGTGAAAGGATTTCCTTCGGGTCCCCGCTCCAGGTCGAGCGCCATATGAGACTGGCATAGGCGAACCCCGCCACGAGCCCCCCAGTCATGAGCGGGAAGCCGATGATCAGGCAATAGTGATTGATTTCATCCAGCCGTTCGAGGGATGGGAGCCGAGGATAGAGAAACCCGAAGTTCTTCCGCTTGATCTGCCTCTCCTGCAAAAGATACATCACGCCGGCGCTGAAGGCCAGAGCGAAGAGCGCGTTGGCAATGAAAAGGGCCGTCACGTGTAGAAATATCCACCAACTATGGAAGGCCCCGCTCTTGGGAATCGCGTCCGATGGGAGCAAGGACGACGTGAGCATGAAAATCACGGCGAGAGGGGACACGAAAGACCCGAGGATGCGCAGGTTGAGGCGGATCTGCACCACCAGGTAAGTTGTCACGAGCACGAGCGCAAAAAAGGAGAGGGCCAGTTGACTGTTCATGACCGCCATCTGACCGGTTTCGACGGAACGGAGCACGATGGCCATCGAGTGGAAAACGGCTCCCACCAGGAGTATCCACCATGATGCGCGGTGGATGGGAGGCCAGTCGCGCACAAGGTAGATCAGGTATCCGACGGTTCCACTGCAGTAGCACAGTGTTGCGATGATGAGGAAGACGATTTCCATGCTTCATCCCAGAGTTGGTTCAATTCAGTGAAACCGAGCCACTGCGCGCAGATTGCCTGAGTCTCGATAACGGCTTCATCCCGCTGGTTCCCATCGAACCATTCCTCGAGGGGAAGGGCGGCAACCTCGCGGAAAATCCGCTGGTTCTCCCGCGGATCGAGACCCTGCGCCAGAATGGCGCTCCTCAAAAGACGCATGAACTGCAGGGACAATGTCAAACCGGGTCCGAACCCGCGCTCCAGTTTCTCGCGGATGAGCTTCGCCGCGGCAGGGCTCATCCCCGCGGTGCTGACGGCTACGGTCACGGGACCGCGCTCGAAGATGGACGGCAAAATGAAGGACCCCAGTTCCGGGTCGGTGGCCATGTTGCACCAGATTCTTTTCTCACGTGCATCCGCCGCGATTCTTCGATTCAAGCCGGGGTCGCTCGTCGCCGCAAAGACCAGATCCACGCCCGTCAGGCGATCCGAATGGTATTCGACGCCCACCGGCGTGATGCGGCCCGCCCGGCACTGTTCGCGAATCCACGGCGTGCAGTCCCGCGATACCAGGCGGACGGATGCCCCGCAGTTCATCAACCGGCGAATCTTCCTCTCGCCCACCGAGCCGCCTCCAACGACCAGGCAGATGCGCCCGTCCAAAGAAAGAAATGCCGGGTAATATCGGTCGGTTTTGGCCACTGGGCGTTGCTCCTGTGCGAAACGGTGCGGGGAACGAGCCATATCCCCCGGGTAGAGCAATCTAACATGAATGATCGGGCGAAACAAGACGATGGGCGCGTGCATTGCGCGCATCTTGCGCTGCGCCAGCGATTTCATCGCGCCATAGGATCTTGCGCCGGCAGGTGATGATGCGTGTAGTGGCGGAGGTCTCAGACCGGAAATGACGACTCGGGAAGTTCTTCCAGAAAGCGGCTCGGAATCGTTGGTTCGCCCCGCCGATTCTCCGCCAGGGTCAGAATGAGAATGTCCGAGGCCCTCGTCATGGCCACGTACATGAGCCTCCGCTCCTCCTCGATTCCTTCGTCGTTTTCGTTTTCATCGTCCATGCTGACGGACCTGTGGTGGGGGAGAATGCCTTCCTCGAGAGTCACGACGAAAACCACCTTGAATTCCAGCCCCTTGGCTGCATGGATCGTCGAGAGCCGGATTCCTTTCCCGCTGTCGGCGTCGTCCTGGTCATCCCTTATGAGAGCGGCGTCCTCGAGGTACTCGGCGATGGTTTCCTTCCGGGAGGCATCGTAAATCATCTGCGTGACGTTCTCCCTGCGGCTCTCAAAGTCCTCGGCGCTTTCGGAAAAAGCTTTCAGGTACTCGTCGTATCCCCCCTCAAGGAGCACCTTACGGATGGCCTCTCCCGGCTTCTCGCGCGCCAGGGATTCGAGAAATTCCAGGAGCCGTTCCAGCGCCGCCGAGGCTTTCTGTGGCAGGATCTTCTTCGCGGCGGCCTGGCGGCACGCGTCCTGGAGAGAAAGGGAGCCTCTCTTCCCCGCCAGGATCTTGTTCAAGGCCACGGAACCGATTCCGCGCCTGGGAACGTTGACGATCCTCTCGAAAGAGACGTCGTCCCTCGGGTTGACGGCACTGATGAGGTAACTGTTGATGTCCTGCACCTCCCGCCTCTGAAAAAAACCCTGGGCGCCCACCATGGTGTATGGAAGCCGCGCGGATCGGAGGGCGCGCTCGAAGGGAAGGGATGTGAATTTGGTCCTGTAGAGGATGGCGATTCCCTCCAGGGGAATTTTCTTATAACTCGCGTATTCCCAGCACTTGCGCGCCACCCATTCCGCTTCCGCCTCGTGGTCCGGGAGCGCCTTCAATTGAATCGGTTCGCCCTGCCGGCTGCTGAAGCAATTCTTCTCGATGCGCTGCAGGTTGTTGGCAATGACGGATTCCGCTGCGGCCACGATCTGAGCGGTCGACCTGAAGTTCTCCTCGAGTCTGAATACCGCCGCGCCCTCGTATTTTTGCGGAAAGTTGATGAAATGGAGCGGGTCCGCTCCCCGGAACCGGTAAATGCTCTGGTAGTCGTCCCCCACCACCGTGAGGTTTCCATCCCGGAGGAGGAGGTCGACGATTTGATTCTGTATGCTGTTCGTATCCTGGAATTCGTCCACGAGAATATAGTCGAAGGACTGCCGGTAGCGTTCGCGGATCTCCGGACGTTTGACGAGAAGCACCTTCGCGAGCAGCAAGATATCGTCGAAATCCACGGAGTTGCTCCGTTCGAGCCTTTCGTTGTAAAACTGATACACTTCCATCCGACGGGGCAGTTTGCCGGACGTTTTCAGGTAGTTCACCGGGTCGCCGGAATTCTTCGCGGCGGAAACCAGGGTGGATGCCTGACGGAGGTATTTCTTGTCGAGGTCGAGGGCGGCCAGCACCTTCTTGAAGTGCGCCTGCTGCTGAGAATCGTCGTGGATGAGCAACGGTTTGCGGTACCCCAGGAGTTCACAGTGTTCCTTCAGAATCTGGAAACAGGCGCTGTGGAAGGTCCGCACCCACGGAAAATCGCCGATGGGTCTCCCCGTCACCCGTTGGAGCCTGGCCTTCATTTCGGATGCGGCCTTGTTCGTAAAAGTTATGGCCAGTATCTTCGCCGGGTCGTAGCCCAGGTCATTCACCAGATGGGCGATTTTGCTGGTGAGTGTTCGGGTTTTTCCGCTGCCCGCGCCGGCGGTCACGATGGCCGGACTCGACGTATGCGCGACCGCCGCACGCTGAGCCTGGGAAAGGTTCAGGATAGCCATGGCTCGATGCTCCTCGATTGTATGAATCCGTTGCCCGTTCTCCGGGGGCGGACAATATTCCAAAAGCAGGATGGTTACAAGGTGGAAATGAATCGGCGATTCTGGTTGCCCGTCGGGGGTTTCGATCGACGATGCTTCCATCGATGAGGTGGGCGCGCCACAAAGATGCACAAGGCGGCACGGTGCAACAAAAGAAGAAACACCGCGCCGCGGAGAACGCAGAGAGAACAACAAGTTGCATACATTTATTGGTAAGATTCCAAGAACCTGCAGGTTAGCAGCACAGCGGCCGCCCGCCATTCGATGGATGGAACGCGCGAGGTGAGGCTCATTTCTTGTGGAAGAAGCGGGATTGCCGGACGAGCGACCCACGCGGGTCGTGCCCGGTTCGATGTGCAGGGACAGACGGCGCAACGTTTATATGCGCCGGATGATTACGAAATCCGATATATCCGTGAGGATTTCCCTGGTGGGGCAGGATGGGAAACCCTGTAGCGCGGCCTTCGCCTTCTGAACGTGCAGCATTGCCTGGCGCTGAGTGTAGTCGATGCCTCCGGACCGGACGACGAGATCGCGGAGTTCCTTGAACTCTTCCGGTGCTATTGTTTCCGCGTTGAATATTTCACGAAGTCGCGAATGCTCGGCGGGCTTGCTGTTCCTCAAAGCGAAGATGAGGGGAAGCGTGGCTTTTCCTTCCTGGATGTCGTTTCCCACCGGCTTTCCCAGTTCCTTCGCGTCGCCGGTATAATCGAGGGTGTCGTCGATGAGCTGAAAGGCGATCCCCAAATTGTGCCCGTAGGCTCGAAGGGCGTTCTGCCGTTCGTCGTTCCCCCCGCCGAATATGGCTCCGATACGACACGCCGCGCTGATGAGGATGGCGGTCTTTCGCGTGATCACGTCGAGATATTCGTCTTCGCCGATCTCCAGATCGTCGGCATGAATGAGTTGAAGGACTTCTCCTTCGGACATCCTTGTGGTGGCGTCCGAAAGCACTTCGAGGATTTGGGTACTGTTGTAGCTCGCCGCCATCAGTACAGCTTTAGAGTAGAGGAAATCTCCGACCAGAACCACGGCGGGGTTGCCCCATACGGTGTTCGCTGCGGGACGGTTTCTGCGGAATTCGGCATGGTCGACCACGTCGTCGTGCAGGAGCGTGGCCGCGTGGATGAACTCGAAGGCCACCGACAGAGGCACATCATCGTTGCCACGGTATCCGCACAGGCGGGCCGAGAGTACCATCAGGAGCGGCCGCAGCCTCTTTCCGCCGCTTCCGAACATGTAGCGGCCGACCACAGATATGAGGGGGACGCTCGTCGAGAGAAGTCGTTCCAATTCGGCCTCGATCCGGTCGAGATCGGGGCGTATCCTACTCAGAAGGCGTGCTTTTACATCTTGTGAGCTGGAAGAGAGAGAGCTTGGCAAAATAAAAGAATCCACGTTTCGTGCGCCTGCCTGATCCATGAATCGGTTACCGTGGGCCGACTGGCGCGCCCCGCGCCCTTTTCAGCCGCAAACAATCGAGCCGCTTTGTGCTATCAATCGTTTCATAGCCAAATTTAGTCAATATGTCAAAGCGTTTTACCAGGGAAATGGAGAGCGATTTTCCTTCTACGGACCGCCCAGGCCGGGATCTTCAGGGGAAGGGACCAGTTCCGCCTCCACGTCATAGTCATGCGCGGCAGTGATTCTCGCCTGCATGATCCTGCCCGTTTCGCCCTTCCCGCGGGTGATGATGACGGAGCCGTCCACCTCGGGCGCCTGGCCCGCCATACGTCCGGCAAGGAGGAGATCCGTTTCGGGGTGCGGGCCTTCCACCAGGACGGAAACCGTCCGGCCCACCATCCGCTCGAGCCGCTTCCGGGAAATCTCCCTCTGAAGGTCGAGCAGCACATGGCGCCGCTCCGCGCTCACATCTTCGTCAACGGCATGAGGAAAGCGTGCGGCCCGGCTTCCCTCCTCGGCTGAGAACTCGAAGACCCCGGCGTGGTCGAATCCCACGCGCTCCACGAAGCTGCAAAGATCCCGGAAGTCCCGGTCCGTCTCTCCCGGGAATCCGACTATGAGAGACGTTCGCAGGGATACGTCCGGCATGGCCGATCGAACGTCTTCGATGAAGCCTTCGACGTCCGTAAGACAATCCCCGCCGCGCATGGCCTTCAAAATCCGGGGAACGCAGTGTTGCAGGGGAACGTCGAGATAGGGCGTTATCTTGCGGCCCTGAGCCATGGTCCGAAGGAGGAGCCCCTCGACTCGGTCGGGATAGGCGTACAGCAGCCGCACCCAATCGATCTCGTCGACGCGATCCAGGGATTCCAAGAGGCGTACGAGACCCTGCCGCTCTCCTCGGTCCGAACCGAATGCCGTGGTGTCCTGGGCGATGAGATTGATCTCTTTTACGCCTTCCGCCGCAAGCCTTTGCGCTTCACCGACGACGTCTCCTTCCGTGCGGCTCCTGTATGGACCTCTCAGGTGCGGAATGAGACAGAAAGTACAACGGTTGCTGCACCCCTCCGCGATCTTCAGGTAGGCGGAGAAAAAGCCGGTCGAGCGAAGGCGGGGAGTGTCGCTCGTAAGGAGGTCCCGCGGCGGTGCGATGAAAAGCCGCCGGGGATTCCCGCGTAGATGCGACTGGACACTCTCTTCGAGGGCCTGGTAATGGGATGCGCCGAGAAAGAGGTCCACTTCGGGCAGCAATTCGAGGAGTTTCTTCCCGTACCTTTGGACCATGCAGCCGGTGACGACCAGAAGCCGGCAGGAACCGGAAACCTTGTGCCGGGCAAGTTCCAAAATGGTGTCGAGGGCCTCCGTGACGGCAGACTTCAGAAAACCGCAGGTGTTCACGAGAATGAGGGATGCTTCGGAGGGGTCGGGACACATGGAGTACCCCAGCTTCAGCAACTGAGGAACCATCACTTCACTGTCCACGAGGTTCTTGGAACACCCCAGACTGATGACACAGGCGAGCGCCTTCATAGCTTATTCAAATGTCCCGACCGAAAGCATAGGAGAGCCCCTCGGGAACTCACGCGCTCAAATGCGGCGGATTCCCTTTCGCGGTCCCCGGTTCTTCTGCATTTGTCCCGGCCGTTTCGCTTTAACCGGAGAACGAAACAACCGAAAAACGATCGATGCCGGCGAAGACCGCCACGTCAAACACAAACATCAACGTCGCTACGGCCCATTGCAACCCGTGGCTCCTCCGCTGCGGGGGGCTGTCGCCCGCCGGAAAGCCCGAAATGCTGAAACTATTCACCATAGCATAACACTCCAATGCAAGAAGCGGGAACCCCAAGAAACCGAGGATCGGCATCTCAAAGATCTTCAGGAACTCGACGAACGGCACTGTATAGAACCATTTGGCGCCAGCCCAGTAGTTCAGCGATTCCCAGAGAAAACCGCAGATCGTCCCCGAGAGGAGGAGGAGACAGGTCCTCCTGAGCGCCCCTTGCGCCCATTCCTGAAGAAGCGAGGGCAGGGCGCGGCGGTGGTTGATGGGTTCCAGGAGAAAGAAAAAGGCGAACCAGACGAGGGGAAAGAAAAAGCGGGGCCACAGCAAAGGGAGCAGACCGCACGCAACGCCGGCGCAGAGAAACGGGCCGTAAAGCCTTTCGGGATTGGAGAGGGGAGTGCGGCGGATGTCCCGAAAAAACCCCAGGTGATCGAGGAGTGCGCCGGTCGTGAAAATGGCGGGAAGGACCGTGGCGAATGAAATCGTGTACCCGAGCCAGCGAACGGGCAATGCCGCCGGAAGGTTCAGGTAATGCCAGTTTTGGAGGCGAAAGTTGAACGCCTCGAAGATCAGCCAGATGGTGACCGAAAGCGGCAACCGGACCAGAAACCTCACGGGATCGGCATAGAGAAGGGCCTTCCCGCCGCGTCGATAGAGGAAGCTCTCGACAAAGACGATGTAGCTCCACCATGCAAAGGAATAAAACCAGGTGCTGAAGGGTTCCACCCGTTGGGACATCTTGACCGTGGCGAGCACGAACACGGAAATGGACAGGACCATCAGGAACGGCGCAAGAACAGTTTTCAAAAATGGATTCATCCCGGTCGCCTTCAGGGTTTGGGGCGGCGCTAAGTGCAGCTCCACAGAACAAAGTGTCCATAACCCGGAGATGTCATTTGGTGCACCAGTTCCCGTAGCAACTGTCTTGAGAGTCAAGGGTGGGCAAAAGCGGAAGCGTTGCCCACCGGGAAAGACCGGCTTGCCGTTTCGGTGGGCAGGGCAAAACCCCTGGCCACCCTACCCGCCTTGGCAGGCATGACGGGCAGCGATTGGACACCCAATTCTGTGGCGCGGTACTGAGGAACAGGGTTGTCGGTTCCGGCGGGAAGCGACCGGTCAACCCTCCCTTCGGCTGCATGTGTGGCGGGTCGCCGTTCGTCCTCCCCAACGCACAATAGTCGATGGCTCGTTGGAAAAGCAAGGGGCCCTTGAGCCGATCCGAGAAACAATACTCTTTTGGATGCGGCAGGCAAGAAACAACGGCAGGTAAAATTCATTGACGCCATCTACGGCCAGTGCTATCCAGAATGAGCTGAAAAAGCAAGTTGTTATGTTTTCTTTCGTGGTCGACGGAATGACCGGAGAGCGCTTTCAGGAGAATGGCCGGGGGGAGGAATTCGTGAACGGCTCGATGATTGCCAGGGAGTTGAAATCGGAACTGATGCTTTACGATCCTGAAGCCGATGACATCCATATATTGAATGCGACGACGAGGACCATCTATCAGCTTTATGCAAATGGCATGACGGCCGACGATATCGAAGAGGCAATGAGAAAGAGATTCCAGCTTGAGGAATGTGAGGAAGGATACGATCTGCGTCGGGACGTTCATGAATGCATCGAAATGCTCAAGGAGAAGCGAATCATAGTTCAAGGCCGGTAGGATGGCCAGCTAATGGTGGGCCAGAGTACGGGCTACCCTTTTCCGAGGACGCAAACCCAATCCGCCTTCAGACTTCAATGAAGTCTCCCGCGACATGTCTTTCCCGTGAATGTGCGCCGTACCGCGGGAAGGAACGATAAGGACGGCCAGGCTCGATCGGCGGGAAATCGCCATTGTGCCAGATTTGAGTGATGGCGAGAATATCGAAACGATAGTGCCGCGCCTGTTCGAGCGTCATAATATGGACCTGGACCGTCCATGCCGGATAGTCGCCAGACGGTGGTCCACTATCTGGCAGGCGCTTTGCGCATCCGGCGCATGCGCCTCGCCGCGGATCAGGTTGTCTGAATGGTAAGGACGTAGTCACCAAGGATCAAGACGTCGAGAAAAATCGGGGGCATGCTTGGCACTCGTTCGTCGCCTGCGTCTTGCGGTGATGAGCTGGTGCGTTTGCGGATTGATAGGCGCAACCGGTCCGGGAGCACTTTTTCGGGCATAAATCGCATCAGTGGGGGTCCTGCAAAAAACTGCGCCCCTGCTATGGAAAAAAATGAGGAAAAGGCTATTATACTTATTTACATGCAGTGTTTGATTTACGCCGTTGAAATGTCCGGCTTCTTCAAGAACGCGGAAGTGCGATTCGTGCGGGATGGCTGCGGGCGAGATCCAAGGCTTGCGGGAGTTGTGCTCGATATTCGATGATGGATGAAATGCTGGTGTGGGGGGAAGCGGCCGTTCGGATTCCGCTTGAAGGATCAATGGCGGTATGCCCGGAGGGAGGACCTCTGCGGCAAATGGTTGTTTCGACGGGGAGACAGTGAACATGCCGAAGGAAAGAGTCAATCGCGGGCAATCGGTTCAGGCGGAGAAAAACGGCAAGAATCAACCGGTTCCGATGCAGTGCAAAGAGGGGAAAGGCGTACGCAACTTTGCCTGCCAGAATTACGATACATGTCTCGACAAGGCTGCAAAGGGAATGTGGAGCGGATTTACGTGCAAGGAGTGCCCCTGCTATGTCGGCAAGGAAGAGGAAACGCTGCCGTAGAGAAACCTTTTGAAAATGCCCCGAACGAGAACAACCCGCTGCGGCGGGTTGTTCTCGTTCGGACTTGCGGAATATTGAGGATATGCGGTCCGTCTGCGGTCGCTTCTGTATGAAAGATTATGCTTCCGAAGGTTTTGTAGCTTCGGCTGTGCCGGGTTTCTGCTTCTGTTTCCGGGCGGGCTGTTGTGTATCGGTCATCAGTTCGATGAGGCACATGGGTGCGGCGTCGCCGCGGCGAAATCCCACCTTGACGATACGAGTATATCCACCCGGCCGGTTTTGATATCTAAGTGCGAGTTCATCGAACAGCTTGTAGACGACCTTCTTTTCCCGTATGAGCGAAAGCGCCTGGCGCCTGGCGTGGAGATCCCCGCGCTTGCCGAGCGTGATCATCCAGTCGGTCCATCGACGAAGTTCTTTCGCCTTGCACACCGTGGTAAAAATCCGCTCGTGCTGCAGGATAGATGTAACCATGTTTCGGAACATGGCCAGGCGGTGGCTCGTGGTTCGATTCAGCTTTCTGCCGGAAACTCCGTGGCGCATGGCTATTCCTGTTCCTTTCTTCTTTGTTCGATTTCATCCCGGCTTGGAAAATCATCGAGCTTCATACCCAAAGAGAGACCCATTTCAGCCAGGATTTCCTTAATTTCATTGAGAGACTTGCGGCCAAAATTCTTGGTCTTCAACATTTCAGCCTCGGTCTTCTGGACCAGTTCGCCAATGTAGCGGATATCGGCATTCTTGAGACAATTGGCAGATCTGACCGAGAGTTCCAGTTCGTCCACGCTCCGGAAGAGATTGTCGCTGAAAGCCGGCTCGAGGCGGATTTCCTCCTCGGAGGTCTCTGCTTCTTCTTCAAAGTTGATGAATACCGAGAGTTGATCCTTGAGGATTTTCGCTGCGTAGGCGAGAGCGTCATCGGGTCTGATGCTTCCGTCCGTCCAAATCTCCAGCGTCAGCTTGTCGTAGTCCGTAATCTGGCCCACACGCGCCTGAGTCACTGTGTAGTTGACTTTACGCACGGGCGAATAAATGGCGTCGATGGGGATAGCCCCGATGGGTTGGTTCTCGTCGGCATTCCTGTCTGAAGGCACGTAACCCTTGCCCTGCTTGACCGTGAGTTCCATGCGGAGCTTTGCATCCTTGGAAAGAGTGCAGATATGCTGGTCCGGATTGAGGACATCAACATGGCCGGAGCCGTGAATGTCTTTGGCAGTGACCTCGCCTTCGCCTTCCTTCTCGATGAGAAGCACCTTCGAGCCTTCCCCCTGCATCTTCAGGCGGACTTCTTTCAGGTTGAGGATGATGTCGGTAACATCCTCGAGCACGCCGGGGATGGTCGCAAATTCATGCAGGACGGCGTCCACTTTGACGCCGACGATGGCTGTACCCTGAAGCGATGAGAGGAGAACCCTCCTTAAAGCATTGCCCAGTGTAACGCCAAAGCCCCGTTCCAGGGGTTCGCACGCGAACCTGGCATGCATGTCGGGATGGGCTGTTGTTTCTGTTTCCAAGCGCTTAGGTTTGATCAGCTCGCGCCAGTTCCTTTGCATAGTGTGTCCTCGTCAGAGATGTCACCTCAGGAGTTGCCCCCCGTAAGGGGCGAAGGTCAGAGACCGCCCACTGTCACGGTGGTTCGACCGCGATATAGCCAGGTGGCCTACATGAAGCCGGCAGCTACTTCGAATAAAATTCCACCACCAGTTGTTCCTGCACAGGCAGGTTCATCTCTTCCCGGGTCGGAAGGGCCTTGAAGATCCCTTCGTAATTCGCCTTGTCCAACTCGAGCCATGGAGGCAGGCCGCGGCGAGGCATCGCATCGATGGCTTCATTGATGGCGCTGAGCTGTCGACTAGATTCCGCAACCGCCACCTTGTCCCCGGGGCGGAGAAGGTAGGATGGGATATTGACTTTCTTCCCGTTGACAAGGAAATGATTGTGCCGTACCAGTTGTCTCGCCTGATCGCGCGAACTGGCAAGGCCAAGCCGATACACGGCGTTGTCTATGCGACGTTCGAGCAAGATGAGGAAGTTTGTGCCCGTGACGCCCTTTTGGCGTTCGGCTTCCTTGAAATAGCTCTTGAACTGCTTTTCGACCAGGCCGTACATGCGTCTGATCTTTTGCTTTTCACGAAGCTGCAGTCCGTAGTCGGAAAACTTCCCCCTGTTCTGACCGTGTTGGCCCGGCGGATAGTTGCGACGCTCGACGGCGCACTTCTCCGAGTAACAACGGTCTCCCTTGAGGTAAAGCTTCATGGTTTCGCGTCGACAAATGCGACAATTAAAACCCGTATAGCGTGCCAAGGCTATCTCCTCTTCTTAATAAGGCCTCTCGGCGGCAAATGAACGAGTGGGCTCATCTTCATCAAACGCGACGTCTTTTGGGAGGTCGGCAGCCGTTGTGAGGAATGGGAGTTACATCTTTGATGACGGTTATATTGAAACCGGCTGCCTGAAGCGCCCTCAAGGCGGCTTCACGGCCAGAGCCGGGCCCTTTCACGTATACCTCGATGTTCTGTAAACCGTGTTCCATGGCCTTCTTTGCAGCAATCTCAGCCGCCACCTGAGCAGCGAAAGGCGTGCTCTTCCTCGAGCCTTTGAATCCCTGGCTTCCTGCGCTCGACCACGAAATAGCATTGCCGCTCGTGTCGGTTATCGTCACGATGGTATTGTTGAACGTAGAACGAATGTGCGCAACACCGTTCAAAATGTTCTTGCGCTCTTTTTTCTTGCGCGAGGCCGCTTTTTCCCGTGCCATGATTCCTCCGTGCTATGCCTTCTTGCGCTTGCCCATGACAGACCTGCGCGGGCCCTTGCGAGTACGTGCATTGGTGTGAGTCCGTTGACCCCGGACGGGCAACCCGCGACGGTGCCTCAAACCGCGATAGCACCCAAGGTCCATCAATCGCTTGATGCTCATGGAGATTTCGGTGCGCAGATCCCCTTCCACCTTGTAACTGGAATCAATGACCTGCCTGATCCCGTTGATCTCGCTCTCGCTCAGGTCGTCGCTCTTCTTGTTCCTGTCGATGCCGGCCTCAGTCAGAATCTTCTGCGCCGTTGTTCGCCCAATGCCATAAATGTACGTTAGAGCGATCTCGATCCGCTTGTTTTTAGGTAGGTCAATGCCTGCAATGCGTGCCAATGCCCGTTCCTCCCATTAGCCTTGACGTTGCTTATGTCTGGGGTTGTCACAAATGACCCGTACGGTGCCGTGACGGCGAATGATCTTGCATTTCCGACAGATGCGTTTGACTGATGCTCGCACTTTCATGCAGTTGTCTCCCTTTCCTGCAAAACCTGCTGAAGACGCGCTAGGATTTGGATCTGTAGGTGATACGGCCCCGGTTGAGGTCGTAGGGCGACAGTTCCACGGTAACTTTATCGCCGGGGAGGATGCGAATGAAATGCATGCGCATCTTGCCGGAGATGTGCGCCAATATCCGATGGCCGTTGGGCAGTTCCACGCGAAACATGGCATTGGGAAGCGTTTCGACCACTGTGCCTTCCACTTCGATGGCGTCTTCTTTAGCCATGCTTTTGATTCTCTCCTCGCAGTCTCCAAGAGTTGTTTGCAGAATTTCTTATATTACTGTTCTCGAACCATTCTGTAAAGCAAATTCTATGGCTGGGTCAAAATGTACGGCCCGTTGTCCGTGACAGCCACTGTGTGCTCGAAATGAGCCGACAATTTGCGGTCCACGGTGACCGCCGTCCACCGGTCGCGCAAAATCTCCACCCCGGGATTTCCCATGTTGATCATCGGCTCGATGGCGAGCACCATCCCCGGCTTGAGCTTCACTCCCTTGCCGGCCGGACCATAATTGGGAATCTGCGGACTCTCGTGAAGGTGCTGGCCGATCCCGTGACCCACAAATTCCCTCACGACGGAAAATCCCCGCGTTTCGACGTGTTGCTGAATCGCGTGTGATATGTCCGACAGCCGGTTGGAAACCATCGCCTGCCGGATTCCCGCGTAGAGTGACTCCTCGGTCACCTGGCAGAGCCGCCGTGCTTCGGCGTCGACGTTGCCGACGGGAACCGTGATGGCTGCATCCCCATAGTAACCATCTATCACAACACCGAAGTCCAGACTGATGATGTCCCCTTCATGCAGGACCCGTTCCTTGGAAGGGATGCCGTGCACCACCTCTTCGTTGACCGAGGCGCAGAGCGCATGCGGGAATCCCCGGTATCCCTTGAAAGCGGGCCTCGCCATGTTCTTTGCCGAAAGGTCTTCGCTGAGCGCGTTCAGATCCCACGTGGAAACCCCGGGCTGAACGCGCTCCTTGAGGTGTTCCAGGATCTCAGCTACAACCAGGCAGGATCGGCGGATCTTCTCGATTTCGCGCTGAGATCTCAAATTGATCAATTCCAGGTCCTTCATCCCAATATGGCCGCAACTCGCTCGAAAATCTCATCCATGCTTCCGACGCCGTTAATGCGGCGCAGTTTCCCCTGCCTTTCGTAGTAGTTGATAAGAGGCTCAGTGGAATCGGCATAGGTCTTGAGACGCGAACTCACCGTGGCTTCGTTGTCGTCGTCGCGCTGGTAGAGTTCTCCCGCGCACTTATCGCAAACGCCGGGTTTTGCGGGAGGGTCGAACTTGAGGTGAAAGCCGCTGCCGCAGGTGCGGCATGTAAGCCTCCCCGTCAGACGAACCAAAAGCTCCTCGTTGGGAACCTCAACGCACACCACGTGGTCGATCTTCTTGCCGAGCTCCACAAGCATCCCGTCCAGCACTTCGGCCTGGCTAACGTTGCGCGGAAAACCGTCCAGCATGTATCCTCCAGCGCAGTCGGCCTTCTGTATGCGTTCTCTCACGAGACCCACAACGACCGTATCGGGGACCAATCCGCCCGCGTCCATGTACTTTTTCGCCTCAAGGCCGAGAGGGGCACCTTCCTTGAGAGCAGCCCGGAGCATGTCCCCGGTTGAGATCTGGGGAATGCCGTACTTTCCCACCAATCGTTTGGCCTGCGTTCCTTTTCCCGCTCCGGGGGGACCCAAAAGAATGACGTTCATCGTTCTCTCCTTCCCTGATACATCCTGATTTGAAGTGCACGGGACCAAACTGACAACCCGTGAAAAACGCATGCGTCTCACGACCGATCTAACGTCGACCGCGAATTCGGCCCTTCTTGAGAAATCCTTCGTAGTGTCGAGACAGCATGTGAGCTTCAATTTGGGCGAGAGTGTCCATGGCCACTCCAATCACGATGAGCAGGGCTGTTCCTCCAAAGTAGAACGGGACGCTGAACTTCTGAATCAGTATAGTGGGCAAAACGCAAACGGCGGATATGTAAATCGCGCCTCCCAGGGTGATGCGGCTGAGCACCTTGTCGATATACTCGGCGGTTGGCCTCCCGGGGCGTATGCCCGGAATGAACCCGCCGTACTTTTTCATGTTGTCCGAAACGTCGATGGGGTTGAAGACAATAGCAGTGTAGAAGAAACAAAAGAAAACGATGAAGAGGATGTAAAAGACGCTATACGCCCAGTGGCCGGGAGTGAGTGCGGCGGCTACGGCCTCCATCCACGGTGCCTTGATGAAATTGGCCACCGTTGCCGGGAACATGATGATGGAAGACGCGAAGATGGGCGGGATGACGCCTGAGGTGTTGATCTTAAGCGGGATGTGCGTGTTTTGCCCGCCATACACGCGCCTGCCCACGACCCGCTTCGCGTACTGCACGGGAATCCGCCGTTGCCCTCGCTCCATGAAAATGATGAAAGCAATGACGCCCACCACGAGAACGGTGATGCCGAGGACTACGAAAGCGCTCATTTCACCCGTGCTGACAAGGCGCGTCGTGTTGACGAGGGCATTGGGGATGCCCGCGACAATCCCAGCGAAGATGATAAGGGAGATGCCGTTTCCGATGCCGCGCTCGGTGATCTGCTCTCCGAGCCACATGATGAAGGCGGTGCCGGCGGTGAGGGTAATCACCGTGATGATTCGGAAGGCCCAGCCGGGAGTGATGACGACCATCTCGCCCCCGGGGCCGGTCATCCCCTCCACTCCGAAGGCGATGCCGAATCCCTGGATGATGCTGAGCACAACGGTGCCGTACCGGGTGTATTGAGTGATCTTTCGGCGGCCGGATTCTCCTTCTTTGCTGAGACGCTCCAGTTGCGGGATCACCACCGTGAGGAGCTGAAGGATGATCGAAGCGCTGATATAGGGCATGATGCCCAGAGCGAAAACCGAGAGCTGGCTCAGCGCGCCCCCCGAGAACATGTCGAAGAGTCCGAGCAGGGTGCCTTGGGCGGCCTTGAAAAAGGCGGCGAGTGCTTCGCCGTTGATGCCGGGGGTAGGGATGTGCGCTCCCACCCGATAGATGGCGAGCAGGAGAAGCGTCATGCCGATGCGGCGTTTGAGCTCGGGGATTTTACCAATGTTCTGAAAGGCTCCCAGCACGCGCTATTTCCTTTTCTGGATGGCAATCAGTTCCACTTTTCCACCGGCCGCCTCGATCTTCTGGATCGCGGAAGCGCTGGCTTTGTGCACGTGGATGGTGAGCGGGTGGGTGATTTCACCGTCGGCCAATAACTTGATGCTTTCAAAGGTTTTCTTGATAAGTCCTGCTTCGACGAGCTGTTGAACTCCCACGTCCGTGTCGGCCGGGAAGCGCTCGAGATCGCCAAGATTGACGATACAGTACTGCTTCTTGAAGATGTTGGTGAATCCTCGTTTGGGAATCCGCCGCTGCAAGGGCATCTGCCCGCCCTCGAACCAGGGAGGCGTGCCGCCGCCCGAACGCGAATTCTGTCCTTTGGAACCGCGTCCGGCCGTCTTGCCAAGGCCGGAACCCGTGCCGCGTCCAACGCGCTTTTTACTGGTTTTTGCTCCGGGAGCCGGAGCCAGATCGTTGAGTCTCATCGAAACTTCCATTCTCTGACGTAATTGAGAGTTGTATTGGAACTAGATCTCGCTGACCTCCACGAGGTGGATGACCTTCTGTATGGCGCCAACGATGCCGGGAGTCCCATAGAGGCTCACCGTTTTGTTGAGGCGGGTGAGACCGAGAGCCTGCAGAATTCTTCGGTGCTTTTCCGGTCGGCCGATAGGACTTCGAACGAGTTTTACTTGAATCGGCTTTGCCATGTCTATATCCTCAATTGTGCAACTTGCCCGAGAGTTCCGAAAGCGGGGAGCGTTTCCCTGTTCCCGGAGCGGGCGTTCTCCGGATGGCCGGGATGCCTCAAGCCTGGATTTCCTGCACGGCGCGGCCGCGTATCCTGGCCACGAGTTCGATGCTTCGAAGGCTCTTCAGTCCATCGAGAGCGGCCTTGACAACATTGTGCGGGTTCCTGGAGCCGATGCACTTGGTCAATATGTTGCTGATCCCGGCGGCTTCCATTATGGCGCGGACGGCCCCGCCTGCAATGACGCCCGTACCGGGGGAAGCGGGCTTCAGTACAACGGAGGATGCGCCGAAGCGTCCCAGTATCTCGTGGGGAATGGTGCCGTTCAGGATGGGGACCTCAAACATGCCGCGCTTAGCCGATTCCATGCCTTTGCGGATGGCTTCGGGAACCTCATTGGCCTTCCCGAGGCTAAACCCCACCCGGCCATTGCCGTCTCCGACGACCACAATGGCGCTGAACGAAAAACGACGACCTCCCTTGACCACCTTCGCCACCCGGCTAATGTGGACGACTTTGTCGATCAATTGCAGTTGGCTTGATTCCAGGGCTATCAATTTGTGTGCCTCCGTCTTTTGGAACTGATGAATTAAAAATCCAAACCAGCTTGTCGTGCGGCATCCGCCAACGCCTGGACACGACCGTGGTAAATGTAGCCGTTGCGGTCGAAGACAACCTTGCCGATGCCATTTTCCCGGGCTTTTTGGGCGATAAGCGCTCCTACCCGTTTTGCGGCCTCGACCTTGCCCTTGATCTGTTCCATCGCTTTGTAGTCGGGCGATAGAGTCGAAGCGGCCACCAGGGTGACGCCTCGCGAGTCATCCACAATTTGGGCATAAATATGCTTGTCGCTGCGAAATACGGACAACCTGGGCCTTTCCTCGTCGCCGTGCAGCTTTTTTCGTATGCGCATCTTGCGCTTGAGCCGCGCCATTTCACGTGGATTCTGTTTTCCTGCCATCTCGTCTCCCCTGTGTCACTACTTCTTCGAACCGGTCTTGCCGACCTTGCGGTGTACGTGTTCGCCCGCATAGCGAACCCCTTTGCCCTTGTATGGCTCGGCGGCCCGCAGGGCGCGGATGCTGGCGGCTGTCTGGCCGAGAAGCTCCTTGTCGATTCCCTCCAGCCGGATGACGGTCTGGCGTTCGACGGCCGCCGTGATTCCGTCGGGCAATATGCATTGAACCGGGTGCGAAAAGCCCAGGGTCAGATTCAGTATGTTGTTCTGCACGTCGGCCCGGTAGCCGGTTCCCTGGATTTCGAGGCCGAGGGTGAAACCCTGACTGACGCCGTGGACCATATTGAAAATGAGCGCGCGCGCCAGTCCGTGCAGCGATCGCGACTCACGAGACTCATCCCTGCGCCTGACGTGGATGGCTTGACTGTCGAAGTCGAAATCAAGCTTGTCGGGCACAAGGCGCTGTAAAACGCCCTTGGGGCCCTTCACCGTCAAAAGGAATCCATCCAGGGAGGCGGTGACTCCCTGGGGTATGTTAATGGGCATCTTTCCCACACGTGACATGCTCTCAACTCCTTTGTGCCTTGCCTACGTAACGTGCGCCGGGTTTTCAAATGTGGCAGGGTCGGAGCGCTACCAAACGGAGCAAAGCAATTCTCCACCTATTCCATCTTTCCGCGCCTGACGGTCCGTCATGATGCCCTTGGAAGTGGACAGAATCTGGATGCCCATGCCGTTCATGACGCGCGGGATCTCCTGATGACCGCGGTACACGCGGCAGCCGGGCTTGCTGATCTTCTTTATGCCCACAATAACGCCTTCGCGGGTATCTCCGTACTTCAGGTTGATCCGCAGAATTCCCTGCTTGTCGTCCCGAATCATCTTGAAGTTCTTTATGTAGCCTTCCTCCTTGAGGATGCGGGCTACGCTGGCTTTCATTCGCGACGCCGGGATGTCAACCTTGTCAAACCGCGCCTTTTGTCCGTTCTTGATGCGATTCAAGAAATCGGCGATCGGATCCGTTACCAACATATCACTGGCTCCTTAATGTTCCCCCAATGCTACCAACTCGACTTGATCACGCCGGGAAGCTCACCCTTCAAGGCCATGTTGCGAAAACAGATTCGGCAGATGCCGAACTTCCGCAGATACCCTCTCGGCCTGCCGCAGATGGGGCAACGGTTGTAGGCTCTCGCCTTGAATTTGGGGGGGCGTTTCGCTTTTGCAATCAGAGACTTTTTAGCCAAAGTTGCCTCCTGCCTTTCGTAAATTAATGCTTGAACGGCATGCCCATCATAGCGAGCAGCGTGCGAGCTTCCTCGTCCGTTTCGGCCGTTGTGACGATGGTGATATTCATCCCCTTGATCTTATCGATCTTGTCGTAGTCGATCTCGGGAAAGATAATGTGTTCTTTGATGCCGAGGGTATAGTTTCCTCGGCCGTCGAGAGCCTTGGGAGACACGCCCCGGAAGTCGCGCACGCGAGGGAGGGCGACGTTGACCAGCTTGTCGAAAAACTCATACATCCGGTCGCCTCTCAGGGTGACCATGCATCCTATGGGCATGCCCTTGCGAAGCTTAAAGGCCGCGATGCTCTGCCGCGCGCGGGTGATTACAGCCTTCTGCCCGCTGATCTGGGCCAGTTCCAGGGCGGCCGAGTCCAGGATCTTGATATTCTGGATGGCCTCTCCGAGACCCATATTCAGTATGATCTTCTGCAGCCTGGGTATCTGCATGGAACTCTTGTACTTGAATTGCTCTGAAAGCTTGGGAGCTATCTCTTGTTGGTACTTTTCCCGTAAAACTGCCATGAATCGCCTCCACTCCGCACCCCGCGTCTTGAGCGGACGTCACCGGACTCTACTCGAAGATCTCATCGCATTTCTTGCAGTAACGAACCTTGCGATTGTCCTCGAGAAGCCTATAGCCCACTCGGGTCGGATCGGTACATTTGGAACAGATCAACATAAGGTTGGAAACATGTATAGGAGCTTCCCTTTCGAGAATGCCTCCCTGCCGGTTTTGCTGATTCGGTTTCATGTGGCGTTTGACCATGTTGAGTCTTTCCACAATGGCCCGGTCTTTCTTGGGTATGATGCGCAACACCTTGCCGCTCTTTCCCTTTTCCTTACCGGCAATCACCATGACCGTATCGTTCTTCTTGATGTGGTACTTTTTCGTGGCTTCCATTGTACGAATTCCTTATCCTGATTAGAGCACTTCCGGAGCCAGAGATATGATCTTCATGAACTGCCTGGCGCGCAATTCCCTCGCCACGGGGCCGAAGATGCGCGTGCCGATGGGCTCTTTGGAGGCATTGATGAGAACTGCGGAATTGTCATCGAACTTGATATAAGAACCGTCAGGACGCCGCACCTCTTTTTTGGTGCGGACAACCACGGCCCGAAGCACATCCCCCTTTTTCACTTTGGCGTTGGGGATGGCTTCCTTCACCGAGACCACGATGATGTCTCCCACCGAGGCGTATCGTCTGCGCGTGCCGCCCAGCACTTTGATGCAGTACAGACGTTTCGCTCCGGAATTGTCCGCGGCATTCAGTTGAGTTTCCGCCTGAATCATGGTTCGCTCCGTTTCGGTGCAGCAGCCGGGGGTGGCCTGGCGATTCGGCACCCGGTCAGCAACACAGTGTTTATATGGCCGCTTTTTCCAAAACCTTGACCACCACCCAACGCTTGCTCTTGCTGAGCGGTCTGCTTTCTTCGATGAGCACCTTATCTCCAATCCCGCAGGCGCTCTGAGCGTCATGGGCTTTGAACTTATTCCGGCGACGGATGAACTTGCGATATTTCGGGTGGTTGATGAGCCGCTCCACGAGCACCACGACGGTCTTCTCCATTGCGTTGCTCATCACCGTTCCGACGCGCGTCTTTCTTCCTGACTTCTGTTCTTCCATAACTGGTAACCTCATGCCGCTGTCTTAACGTTCCAATTCGCGCAAAACGGTCAGAATCCGCGCGATGTCTTTACGAGTCTTGCAAAGCTGGGCGGTGTTCTCCAACTGTCCCGTCACGTGTTGGAAATTCAAGTTGAAAAGCCCCTCCCGAAATTCTCCGAGCTTCAAAAGCATTTCATCCCTGGTCATGTCGCGAATGGCGTTTGTCTTCATAGGATATCCTGCCTCGCCACGAAGCGCGTTGGAATGGGGAGTTTATGAGAAGCCAGTCCCAATGCTTCCCTGGCGACGGCTTCGGGGACTCCCTTGATCTCATAGAGCATGCGACCGGGCCGAATCACTGCAACCCAACCCTCCGGCGATCCCTTGCCTTTGCCCATACGGGTTTCAGCAGGTTTCTTGGTGAAGGGTTTGTCGGGAAACATCCGAATCCAGACCTGGCCGCCGCGCTTTACGTGACGCGTTATAGCAATACGCGCCGCCTCGATCTGCCTCGAAGTGACGTACCCGCACTCGAGAGCCTTGAGGCCGAAGTCGCCGAAACTGAGCGTGCTGCCGCGTATGGCGGAGCCTCTCATGCGGCCTTTCTGCTGCTTGCGAAACTTGACTCGTTTAGGCGCTAACATGAAAACTTCTCCTGTCTGTCACCGCTTTGAAGCCGTCACGTCACACGTTTTCGATGCCGATTGCACGGCCCCATCCCAGGGTGACAGCTCAAAACCAATTCGAGAGCGCAAAGCCCGCTCAGGGCAGGACTTCGCCTTTAAATATCCAAACTTTGACCCCAATGATCCCGTAGGTGGTTCGAGCGAGCGCGGTTCCGTAGTCGATGTCCGCGCGAAGGGTGTGCAAGGGAACTCGTCCCTCGCGGTACCACTCTCTGCGGGCCATTTCCGCGCCCCCCAGCCTGCCGGCCGAGGCGACGCGAACCCCTTTGGCCCCGAATTTGAGTGCCGCGGTGACGGCTCGCTTCATCGCGCGGCGGAAGGCCACGCGGCGCACCAACTGAAGGGCGATGTTTTCGCCGACGAGGGTTGCATCCAGTTCCGGGCGTCGCACCTCCTGAATGTCGATCAGGACTTCCCGTTTGAACTTCTTCTCAAGATCCCGTTTCAACGCCTCAATCTCGGAGCCCTTCTTACCGATCACGATTCCGGGACGCGCCGTATAAATGCGAATCTTGACCTTGTTGGCGGCCCGCTCGATTTCAATCCGGGCGATGCCCGCATGAAACAGGCGTGCCTTGATGTAATCCCGGATCATACGGTCTTCATACACGAGCCTCGCATAGTCCTTCGTGGCGAACCACTTGGAATCCCACGACTTGATGACGCCCAAACGGAATCCGGTCGGATGTACCTTCTGTCCCAAAACTTCACCTCCAGATGTGATCGTAGAAATCGTCTAAAAATAAACCGTTTAAGGAAATCGCATCGCCGCAAGGCGTCGCCTGCAATGTCGGGACCGGAGCGATTCTGCGAGCGCGGCGGGAAAACCGCGCGGGACCGCCGGGCGTGCCCTTCATTTTTCGGCAAGAATCACCGTAATGTGGCTCGATCCCTTGAGAATCCTGGTTGCACGTCCCATCGCACGCGGTCGCCAGCGTTTCAAACGAGGCCCCTCGTCAACGAAGATGGTCTTGATGAACAGGGTCTCCACGTCCATGCTCCGGGTGTTCTCCGCGTTGGCAACCGCGGACCGCAACGTCTTGGTAATGAGTCGCCCGCCCTTCTTGGTCGTGTACTTCAAGATCGTCAAGGCATCAGAGACTTTCCTGCCCCGGACCAGATCCGCCACCAGGCGAGCCTTATGTGGGGAAACCCGCAAATACTTGCTAACGGCTCTGACTTCCATTATTTCTTTCCCTTTACCTTCGACTTCTTGTCGCCTGCATGGCCATAAAAGGTTCTCGTCGGAGAGAACTCGCCGAGCTTGTGTCCCACCATGTTCTCCGTAACGAATACGGGAATGAATTTCTTCCCATTGTGTACGGCAAGCGTTACTCCCACGAATTCCGGCACGATAGTGGATCTTCGCGACCACGTCTTGATGACCTTCCGGTCACCCGTATCCTTGGCCTTGTAGACTTTCTGAGCCAAATGATCGTCAAAAAACGGTCCTTTTTTTAAAGAGCGAGGCACCTTTTCCTCCTTCTAGCCTGTAACTCCAAAGACGCGGCCCCCGGTTTCATCCGATCGCCTGCGGCCCCCGGTGTGAACCATCGGAGATCCCGACGGATGCAATGCTATCGGCCACTGCCGTCCGGGCAGGGACAAAAGCCTGCGATATTACTTGCGGCGGCGTATGATCTGCTTGTCGCTGGGCTTGGAACCACGCGTCCGGTAACCCTTGGTCGGGACGCCCCACGGAGTGCAGGGATGGCGCCCGCCCGAGCTTCTGCCTTCGCCACCGCCCATGGGATGATCTACGGGGTTCATGGCGACGCCGCGAACATGTGGGCGGCGTCCGGACCAACGCGTGCGTCCCGCCTTGCCGAGCGAGAGATTCTCATGTTCGATGTTGCCGACCTGCCCGACCGTAGCGCGGCACTCGACCGGCACCATGCGCATTTCGGTGGAGGGAAGCCGGAGAATCGCGTTCTTGCCTTCCTTTGCGATCAACTGCGTGCTCGAACCGGCTGACCGGGCGAGTTGCCCGCCCTTGCCTGGCTTCAGTTCCACGTTATGTACGACGGTTCCCACGGGGATGTTGGAAAGCCGCAGGCAATTGCCGGGTTTTATGTCCGCTTCGTTGCTGGAGAGCACAATCGCCCCGACCTTGAGGCCGACGGGCGCAAGGATATAGCGCTTTTCGCCATCTTTGTAGTGCAGCAGCGCAATGTGCGCCGAACGGTTCGGGTCGTATTCGATGCTGGCCACCTTGGCCGGAATGTTCTGCTTGTCCCGCTTGAAGTCTACAACGCGATAGCGGCGCTTGTGCCCGCCACCACGATGCCAGGCGGTTACCTGGCCGGAGTTGTTGCGCCCGCCGGTTTTTCGGATGGGCTCCAGCAAAGACTTCTCCGGTTCAGTGCGGGTGATCTCGTCGAAGGTGGCATACGTCTGAAACCGACGGCCGGGAGATGTCGGATTCACTTTTCTAATGGCCATGGATAATCCTCTCTACATCATACGCCTTCGAAGAACTCGACGCGTTGGCCGGGCTTGATGGTGACCATCGCCTTCTTCCAGTCGGGCCGCCTGGTAAAATGGCGTCCCACCCGCTTCTTCTTCCCCCTCATGTTGGCAGTGGCGACTTCGAGAACGTTCACCTTGAAGATCTTTTCCACCGCCTGCTTGATTTGGATCTTATTCGCGCGGCGATCGACCTCGAAGTAAAGCTTGTTGTACGCTTCCTTCGCTGTGGTGCTCTTCTCGGTAACGAGCGGGCGTCTGAGAACCTGATATGCTTTCTCGTTCATGATCCGATGGACTCCTCTATCTTCCCGACCGTCTCTCGAGTTAAAAGGAGGTTGTGGTAGTTGAGCAGGTCATAGACATTCAGCCCTTCCGAGCGCAAGACCTTGACGTTGGGAATGTTGCGGGCTGATTTCACAATCTTTTCGTCATGGGAGGGAATGACAATGAGGGTCTTCCCGAGTTCGAACCGGCTGAGCAATGCGGCGAAATCGCGCGTCTTGATCTGTTCGAGCTCCAGGTGGTCCATGACCGTCAGTTCGCGGTCGAGCAGCTTCTGAGTCAAGGCCATTTTCAGGGCGAGCCTTCGCACCTTTTTGGGAACCCGCATATCATAAGATCGCGGCTGCGGGCCGTGGATGATGCCGCCACCACGCCAGATGGGCGATCTGGAAGTGCCCGCGCGCGCCCGCCCGGTACCCTTTTGCCGCCATGGCTTCTTTCCGCCGCCTGCGACTTCGCTACGCCCTTTGACCTTGGCAGTTCCGGAGCGCCGTTTTGCAAGCTGGTAGAGCACCACCTCGTGCATGACATGGGGCTTCACCGGGACGCCAAAGATGTCCTCCCTCAGCTCCATTTGGCCGACAACATCGCGATTCATATTGTAAAGATCCACAGTAGGCATGGTGATCCTCGAACTTTCTCCCGGACCATTCGGCGCGGCGATCATTTGCCGCGGTTGGTCTTGCGTATGAAGACAATCCCGTTGACTGCACCGGGAACAGCGCCCTTGACGATCAGCAGATTGTCTTCCGGGCGTACGTCCACAATCTTCAGGCCCAGGAGCGTGACGCGCTTGTTCCCCTTCTGGCCGGGCAGCTTTTTGCCCTTGATGACGCGGCCGGGGAACGTGGCGTTGCCGGTGGAGCCGGGCTCCCTCACGTTCTTCGATCCATGACCGTCGGGACCCCTGCTGAAGTTCCACCTCTTGATGGTCCCGGCGAACCCCTTGCCTTTGCTCGTGCCAATCACGTCGACGCGCTCACCGATCTCGAAAACATCCACCAAAACTTCCTGTCCCGCCTGGTACTCGGAAGAATCCTCCACCCTCACTTCCTGGAGGACCTTGAAGTAGCCTTTGCCAACCTTATCGAGGTGGCCTTTGAGGGGGCGGTTTACATGCTTTGGCTTCCTCACCCCGAAACCCATTTGCAGCGCCGAATAACCGTCCCGCGCAGGCGTTTTCACCTGAGTGACGGCGCATGGACCGGCTTCCAGAAGAGTCACCGGAATCACGGCGCCATCCTCGGCAAAAAACTGCGTCATTTCCAGCTTGCGCCCTAAAATAGCTTTGATCATTGTCGTGTGCTCTCTTTCGCTAAAGCCGCACGCTTGAAGTCTCTAGAGCTTGATCTCCACGTCGACCCCGGCAGAAAGATCCAATTTCATCAGAGAATCAACCGTTTGCTGAGTCGGCTCGATAATGTCGATCAGACGCTTGTGGACGCGAATCTCGAACTGTTCCCGAGACTTTTTGTCCACGTGGGGCGACCGCAGGACCGTGTACTTCTGAATCTTGGTCGGAAGCGGGATCGGCCCCGCCACCCGGGCGCCGGTCTTTTTCGCCGTCGTTACGATCTCGTTGGTAGACTGGTCGAGCAGCTTGTGATCGTATGCCTTCAAGCGGATGCGAATTCTTTGATTCGTCATCATGTTCTCATTTCCTGTGCGGTCAACCGGCGAATCCGTGCATTCGGCTCGCCGGTCCCTCTTCGGTGTTACTGAATGATCTCAGAGATCACGCCTGCGCCGACGGTGCGTCCCCCTTCGCGGATGGCGAAGCGGAGTTCCTTTTCGAGGGCGACGGGGGTGATGAGCTGAACTTCCGTGCTGATCTTATCGCCGGGCATGACCATCTCGACGCCTTCGGGAAGAGTCATGACGCCCGTCACGTCCGTTGTCCGAAAATAAAACTGCGGCCGGTATCCGGGGAAAAACGGCGTGTGCCGCCCGCCTTCCTCTTTTTTCAATACGTACACCTCGGCCTTGAATTTCGTATGAGGCGTGATGCTCGCCGGCTTCGCCACCACCTGGCCGCGCTCCACGTCATCGCGTTTGGTCCCGCGAAGAAGCACGCCCACGTTGTCGCCCGCCTGGCCCTGATCCAGTGTCTTTCGGAACATCTCGACGCCCGTGCAAACCGTCTTGAACGTGGGCTTGAAACCGACGATCTCCACGTCCTCACCCACCTTGATCACTCCACGTTCCACGCGGCCCGTCACAACCGTCCCGCGCCCGCTTATGGAAAACACGTCCTCTATGGGCATGAGGAAAGGCTTGTCGATGTCTCGAACCGGATCCGGCACGTAATCGTCCACCGCCTTCAGAAGCTCGAAGATGCACGCCGCATCCGGACTGTCCGGATCGTCAGCTTCCAGCGCCTTCAGCGCCGATCCCTTGACGATGGGAACGTCGTCTCCCGGGAAACCGTACTTGGCCAAAAGCTCGCGAAGCTCGAGTTCCACCAGTTCGATTAGCTCCGGATCGTCCACCATGTCAACCTTGTTCAGGAATACCACCATGTAGGGCACCCCTACCTGGTAGGCCAGAAGTATGTGCTCGCGGGTCTGAGGCATAGGACCGTCGTCGGCGGCCACCACCAGAATGGCCCCGTCCATCTGAGCGGCCCCCGTGATCATGTTCTTGATATAGTCCGCGTGCCCGGGACAGTCCACGTGCGCGTAATGCCGCCTGTCCGTCTCGTACTCCACGTGAGCCGTCGCGATCGTGATCCCGCGCTCCCGTTCCTCGGGCGCCTTGTCAATCTGGTCGAACGGCACAAACTGAGCCTTCCCCCGCTTGGCCAACTGCTTCGTGATCGCCGCCGTCAACGTCGTCTTCCCATGATCTATGTGGCCGATCGTCCCCACGTTCACATGCGGCTTCGTCCGCTCAAACTTCTTTTTCGCCATCGTGCTTCCTCCTCGCCAATACTCTGAAAAGGCTTGTCTCGGCTGGTCCAGCTTCCATTCAGGACTGGCGCTGAACACTATTCGGCATTGTTTGCTTCGCAAGGCTAACACAGTACAGGTGTCACTGCGAGGGATTCGTGAAGGGAGAGGGGTGAGTATCTCCGTATCTTCTGCTGATCTCGCGAGCGCACGTAAATGTTAGGTATTCGCATCGATTGTGGCAACTACCACCGATAATGGGCAAATGCCTTATTTGCTTCCGCCATTCGATGCGTGTCCTCACGCTTCTTTATGGATCCGCCTCGGCTCTGGGCCGCATCCATGAGTTCGCCGGCCAGCTTCTGCACCATCGTCTTTTCGGATCTCGCTTTGGCGTAACCGATGATCCAACGCATCGCCAGCGCATCCCTGCGCTCGTAGCGAACTTCCACGGGCACCTGGTAGGTTGCGCCCCCGACGCGCCTGGATTTTACCTCGACGACCGGCCTCACATTCTCCAAAGCCTTGTGGAACATATCGAGCGGATCTTGCTTGGCGCGCTGCTCCATGAGATCGAGAGCCCCGTAAAGCAGTTGCTCGGCGAGACTCTTCTTGCCCCGGCGCATGAGGTTGTTGATGAACTTGGCCGCCAGCTTGCTATTGTATTTAGGATCCGGCAAAACATACCGTTTTGGAACTTCTCTTCTTCTTGGCATCCGTTTCCTCGACCGTCTGAATAATTCAAAACAAAAGAGACCATGACCTTATCGTGCTGGGCCATGGCCCCGAAAGCTGCCATCGCTTGGGTTACTTGGGTCTCTTCGCGCCGTACTTGGAGCGCCCCTGCTTGCGGTCTGCCACTCCAAGGGCGTCCAACGTTCCACGGATAATATGGTAACGCACGCCGGGCAGGTCTTTTACACGCCCGCCGCGGATGAGAACAACGGAGTGTTCCTGCAGGTTGTGCCCGATGCCCGGAATATACGAGGTCACTTCAATGCCGTTCGTCAGCCTCACACGTGCTATCTTGCGCAGGGCGGAATTGGGCTTCTTGGGAGTGGTTGTGTAAACGCGAACGCACACCCCGCGCTTTTGGGGGCAGTTTTGCAGAGCGGGAGTGCTGGATTTTTTCTTGGTCTCCTCCCTGCTTTTCCGAACCAACTGGTTGATTGTCGGCATTTCTTTTCTACTCCACTTCAGTCAAAGTCGTTTCTGGGCGTTTGGGTCTCAATGCGGTCTCCGCTTTCAAACCTCTTGTACTTACAGACTGGCACGTTCTTTGTCAAGTTATTTTCATGCGACCACCAGCAATTCCTTAATTTTGCACGGAGTCGCAAGGACTTGAACGGTCATTCGCGGATCGTTCGAGAGGGAGCCGCCCGGTCCGAACCAGGGTGGCTCCCTCGTGTTTCACGGTCGCCGAAGCCCTATTTGCGAACTTCGCGATAGTTTCTCAGACCCGATCCCGCCGGGATGAGCCTTCCCATGATAACGTTTTCCTTCAACCCCAGCAGGTAATCGACCTTTCCGGCCGTCGCCGCGTCGGTGAGGACCTTTGTCGTCTCCTGGAAGGACGCCGCCGAAATGAAGCTCTGAGTGCTGAGGGACGCCTTGGTGATGCCGAGGAGGAGCGGTTCAGCCGCAGCGGGACGTTTGCCTTCGGCGACCAGCTTGCCGTTCAGCTCCTCGAATATCGGCTTCTCGATATGCTCGCCCATCAGGAATTCCGAATCTCCCGGATCGGTGATCCGCACGCGTTTCAGCATTTGGCGGACGATGACCTCGATGTGCTTGTCGTTGATCTTCACGCCCTGGAGGCGGTACACTTGCTGGACTTCGTCCACGAGATACTTGGCCACTTCCTTTTCCCCGAGAACGGTGAGTATGTCGTGGGGATTGGGGGAGCCGTCCATGAGGGGCTCACCCGCCCGGACGTAGTCGCCCTCGTGCACGCTGATGTGCTTGCCCTTGGGGATGAGGTATTCACGTGCTTCACCCACCTCGGGAGCGACGACGACCTTGCGTTTGCCCTTGGTGTCCTTCCCGAAATTCACCACGCCGTCGATTTCCGTTATGACTGCATTCTCCTTGGGCTTCCGGACCTCAAAGAGTTCGGCCACGCGCGGCAGACCGCCGGTGATGTCCTTTGTCTTGGTCGTCTCGCGGGGGATTCTCGCGAGCACGTCGCCGGCGAAGAGTTGATCCCCTTCACTCACCATGAGGATGGCGCCGAGGGGCATGAAGTAGCGTGCATAGCCGCCTTCCCCCACGCGCGCCGTTCGGCCCTTTTCATCCTTCATGGAGATACGGGGCCGCACGTCGGCGTCCCTATATTCGACGACGACTTTGCTGGATTTCCCCGTGACGGGGTCGAGTTTTTCCTGCATCGTCTGGCCTTCGGCGATGTCGCCGAATTTTACCGAACCGGTGACTTCCGTCAGGATGGGGGTGGTGAATGGGTCCCATTCGGCCAGGAGCGTCTCGGGCTGAATCGATTGGCCGTCCTGAACCTTGATCTTGGCGCCGTAGTTAATGACGTATCGCTCTCGCTCGCGGCCCGTCTCGCTCACGACGCTGATTTCTCCATTGCGGTTCATCGCCACGAGATCCCCCTCGCGGTTGCAAACCGTGTTGAGGTTGATGAACCGGACTCCTCCGGCGTAGCGGTTGTTGATGGACGTTCTCTCGATGCTCTTGCTGGCCGTTCCGCCGATGTGGAAGGTCCGCATGGTGAGCTGCGTGCCCGGTTCGCCGATGGATTGGGCAGCTATGATTCCAATGGCCTCTCCGATTTCGGCAAGCTTGCCCTGGGCCAGATCGCGGCCGTAGCACATGGCGCAGACGCCCCTGAGGCTTCGGCAGGTCAACGCGGAACGAATCGTGACCCTTTCAATGCCGGCGTCTTCGATTACGGTAACCAGTTGTTCCGTGATCTCCCGCCCGGCGGAGACCAGAACTTCGCCGGTCACGGGATCGACGATGTCTTCGAGCGCCACGCGGCCAAGGATACGTTCTCCCAGGCGCTGGATGATTTCTCCGGCCTCCAGGAGCGCTTCCACCTCGATGCCGTCCACGGTGTTGCAATCCTTCTCGGAGATGATGACATCCTGGGACACGTCCACGAGACGACGAGTGAGATACCCGGAGTTTGCGGTTTTGAGGGCCGTATCCGCGAGACCCTTTCGGGCGCCGTGAGTGGAGATGAAGTACTGCAGCACCGTGAGTCCTTCGCGGAAATTGGCCGTGATGGGAGTCTCGATGATTTCGCCCGAGGGTTTGGCCATGAGCCCCCGCATCCCTGCGAGCTGCCGCATCTGGTCTTTGCTGCCTCGCGCGCCGGAATCGGCCATCATGTAAATGGGATTGAAAGCCTCGGGGATGCTGCCGGGAACGGCGGATTCATCCACGCCCGTCGTGGCGATTTCCTTCATCATTTCCGCCGCGACGTCTTCCGTCGCCTTCGCCCAGATATCGACCGCCTTGTTGTATTTCTCGCCTTCGGTGATCAAACCTTCGTTGTACTGGCGCTCGATCTCAGTGACCTGATCGAAGGCCAGCCGGAGGATTTCAGCCTTCTTCTGCGGGATCACCATGTCCTTGATGGCAATGGATATTCCGGATTTGGTGGCGAACTCGTATCCCAGGTCCTTCAACCGGTCGGCCAAAATGACGGTCGCCTTGACCCCTGCCTGGCGGTAGCACAGATCGATCAGTTGAGCCAGGACCTTCTTGGTCATGATGCGGTTGATTGCCGAGAAGGGGAGTTTGCCCTGGAAGACCTCGCCGCCGCCGTCGCCCCCCGGTTCCGCTCTTGTGCCGGATGCGGCAGAGGCGATTCCTTCGGTGAGTATCTCGTAGAGGAGGACGCGGCCCACTGTGGTCTTCACCCGCTGGTCTCGGAGCCGAACCTCGATTCGGGCATGGAGGTCCACCATCCTGGCGTCGTAGGCGCAACGCACTTCCCCGATGTTCGAGAAAATATGATTTTCGCCCCTCGCGCCCGGCCTTTCCCTGGTCATGTAATAGATTCCCAGGACGATGTCCTGTGACGGTACGATGATCGGGTCGCCGTGGGCCGGACTCAGGATGTTGTTCGTGGACATCATGAGCACGCGGGCTTCCGTCTGGGCCTCGATGGAAAGCGGGACGTGCACGGCCATCTGGTCGCCGTCGAAGTCGGCGTTGAAAGCCGTACAGACCAGAGGGTGGAGCTGGATGGCTTTCCCCTCGATCAATATGGGCTCGAACGCCTGAATGCCGAGGCGATGCAGAGTCGGGGCGCGGTTGAGCATGATGGGGAATTCACGCACCACCTCGTCCAGGGTGTCCCAGACTTCCGGGGTTTCCCTCTCGACCATTTTTTTGGCGGCCTTGATGGTGGCAACATAGCCTTTTTCTTCGAGCTTGTTGTAGATGAAAGGCTTGAAGAGCTCCAGGGCCATCTTCTTGGGCAGGCCGCACTGGTGCAGCCGCAGGTTGGGGCCGATGACGATCACGGTTCGCCCGGAGTAGTCTACGCGCTTTCCGAGAAGATTCTGGCGGAAACGGCCCTGCTTTCCCTTGAGCATGTCGCTCAGGGACTTGAGCGGGCGCTTGCTCGCGCCGGTGATGGTCTTCCCTCGGCGGCCGTTGTCGAAGAGTACGTCCACAGCTTCCTGGAGCATCCGCTTTTCGTTCCGGATGATGATGTCCGGAGCGTTCAGCTCCTGAAGGCGCTTGAGGCGATTGTTCCGGTTGATCACACGCCTGTAGAGATCGTTGAGATCGCTCGTGGCGAAACGCCCGCCGTCGAGAGGGACCAGCGGACGCAGGTCCGGAGGCAGCACCGGGATCACGTCCATGATCATCCACTCGGGATGGTTTTCCGATTCGCGGAAGGCGTCGATGATCTTCAGACGCTTGGCGAGCTTCTTTCGCTTCGCCATGGAGTTCGTCTTCACCATATCTTCGCGCAGTTCCGTCGCGAGCTTTTCGAGATCGAGCCTGCTCAGGAGTTGCTTGATCGCTTCCGCGCCGATCCCGGCGATGAACCCGCTTCCGTGTTCCTGCACCATCTGGCGGTATTTTTCTTCCGTCAGAAGCTCCGCCCGGGTGAGGGGAGTTTCACCAGGATCGAGCACGATATACGAATCGAAATAGAGAACCTTTTCCAGTTCCCGCAACGTCAGGTCGAGGAGGTTGCCGATCTTGCTCGGCAGGCTCCGGAGGAACCAGATGTGTGCGATGGGAGAGGCGAGCTCGATATGCCCCATCCGCTCGCGCCTGACCTTCGACTGGATGACCTCGACCCCGCACTTCTCACAAACCACCCCGCGGTGCTTCATTCGTTTGTACTTGCCGCAGTTGCATTCGTAGTCCTTGATGGGCCCAAAGATCCTGGCGCAAAACAGACCGTCGCGCTCGGGCTTGAAGGTCCGGTAATTGATCGTTTCCGGCTTCTTGACCTCACCGTAAGACCATTCACGAATCCGCTCGGCGGACGAGATCATGATTTTTACGGCATTGAAATTCAATGGGTCCTTAGGCTTCATGAAAAGACTGTAAAGCTCTTTCAAAGGATCCTCCTTGCGCAAAGCGGCTTCCGCCCGGCAGAACTATCTTTGCATCCACCCCGCCGGCCGCAGGCCGCAGGCTGAATCAATTCCCTTCCTCTTCTTCCAGCAACCTGACGTCGAGGGCAAGGGCCTGGAGTTCTTTCACAAGCACGTTAAAGGACTCCGGCAGTCCTGCCTCCAGAGTGTTGTCTCCCTTAACGATTTTTTCGTACATCCGGGTGCGGCCCGCAACGTCGTCGGACTTGACGGTGAGAAATTCCTGAAGTGCATGAGCCGCTCCGTAAGCTTCCATGGTCCAGACTTCCATCTCACCCAGGCGCTGACCGCCGAACTGAGCTTTCCCGCCGAGGGGCTGCTGGGTCACCAGGGAGTAGGGGCCGATGGATCGAGCGTGGATCTTGTCGTCCACGAGGTGATGGAGCTTGAGGATGTACATGATGCCGACCGTTACGGCCTGGTCGAATGGCTCTCCGGTGCGTCCGTCGTGAAGGATGGCCTGGCCGGTTTCGGAGAGTCCGGATTCTTGCAGGAAGCTCCGGATCTCGCTCTCCTCCGCGCCGTCGAAAACGGGCGACGCCACGTGGACGCCTTCTCGAAAGTCAGTTGCGAGGGCTTTCAGATCCGCGTCGGAGGCGCCCGAGAAATACGAGCTGAATTCAAGTTGATTGTAGATGCGCCGCAGCTTGTCGTTCAGGGTCTCTCGTTCCTTCTGCTGTTCGAGCATGGTGGCCAGTTGCTCTCCCAATCCCTTGGCGGCGAGACCGAGGTGCGTCTCCAAAACCTGGCCGACGTTCATACGTGACGGCACGCCGAGAGGATTCAGCACGATATCCACGGTACTCCCGTCCGGAAAATAGGGCATGTCCTCGATGGGGAGGATGCGGGAAACGACGCCCTTGTTGCCGTGGCGCCCCGCCATTTTGTCGCCCACCTGGAGCTTTCGCTTGACGGCCACGTACACCTTGACCATCTTGATGACCCCCGGCGGCAGTTCGTCGCCCCGTTTCAGCTTGGCGATCTTCTCCTCGAAGATCGCTCTCACCCGGTGAATCTGCTCCTCGTAGTATTCCGCGATGGTCTCTATTTCCATCGACACGGCGGGGTCCCTGGCCACGTTCAACTGTTCCCAAAGAGTGGCCGGGAGATCGGAGAGCAATTCTTCCGTGAAGGTTTCCCCCTTTTTTATGTATATTCTCTTGTTGATATCCTTAACGGCCGTATCGCTCGTCTTTCCGGTCAGAAGCTGAGCCATGCGGCGCACTGCGGTCTTGCGGATGATGTCGAGTTCATCGCGCTGGTCCTTCATCAGCCGCGAGATTTCCTGCTCCTCGATGAGCCGCGTTCGTTCGTCCTTCTCCACGCCTTTCCTGGAGAACACCTTGGCGTCGATGATGATCCCTTCCACCCCCGGCGGAACGCGCAGGGAGGTGTCTTTCACATCGCTCGCCTTTTCGCCGAAGATCGCCCGCAAGAGCTTTTCTTCCGGCGTCAGTTGGGATTCGCCCTTCGGGGTCACCTTGCCCACCAGGATGTCGTTGGGTTTGATGTAGGCCCCGATGCGGATGATCCCGCTCTCGTCCAGGTTTCTCAATGCTTCATCGCCCACGTTGGGAATATCCCGGGTGATCTCTTCCCTCCCCAGCTTGGTGTCCCGGGCCACCACCTCGAATTCCTCGATGTGGATGGAGGTGAAGATGTCTTCCTTTGCGATGCGTTCGCTCACGAGGATGGAGTCTTCGAAATTGTACCCTCCCCAACTCATAAAGGCGACCATGACGTTTCGTCCGAGCGCCAGTTCGCCGTGATCGGTGGATGGCCCGTCGGCGATGATCTGGCCTTTGATGACGACGTCGCCGCATTGGACCAGGGGCTTCTGGTTGATGCAGGTGTTTTGGTTGGACCGCTGGAACTTGATAAGCTTGTAGATGTCGACTCCGCTTCGGGCGGTAACGTCGTCTTCAGTTGCCCGGATGACGATTCTGGTGGCGTCGACGTATTCGACCGAGCCGGCTCGCTTCGCCACAATGGCGACTCCGCTGTCCTTGGCGACAATGCGTTCGATTCCGGTCCCCACCAGAGGGGCGCGAGTCTGGATGAGCGGCACGGCCTGGCGCTGCATGTTCGAACCCATGAGGGCGCGGTTGGCGTCGTCGTGTTCCAGGAAGGGTATCAGGGATGCCGACACGCTCACGAGCTGATCGGGCGAAACGTCCATGTACCTGTTTTCGTCGCGTGGAACCATCACGAACTCGCCGGCTTTACGCGCGGAAATCTGGTCCATGGTGAAGCGGCCCTCTTCATCCAGGGATGCGTTGGCCTGGGCGATGGGATAATCCTTCTCGTCCATGGCGGTGAGGTAGTTGACATGCCTGGTCACTACGCCCCCTTCGGCGGTTCTGTACGGGGTCTCTATGAATCCGTAGGGGTTGACCCGTGCATAGGTGGAAAGGGAAACGATGAGGCCGATGTTGGGACCTTCCGGCGTTTCGATGGGGCAGATGCGTCCGTAGTGCGTCGGATGAACGTCGCGGACCTCGAAGCCGGCTCGCTCCCTCGTGAGTCCCCCCGGTCCCAGGGCGCTCAATCGCCGCTTGTGAGTGATTTCGGACAACGGGTTGGTCTGGTCCATGAACTGGGAGAGCTGGCTAGTGCCGAAAAACTCCTTCACAACCGCCGAGACGGGCTTTGCATTGATGAGGTCGTGGGGCATGAGGGCCTCGACCTCCTGCAGGGTCATCCGTTCCTTGATGGCCCGCTCCATGCGCACAAGCCCGATGCGGTACTGGTTTTCGAGCAACTCTCCCACCGCCCTCACGCGCCGGTTCCCGAGGTTGTCGATGTCGTCGACGGGACCCTGGGAATCCTTGAGGCGGATCAGGTGGCGGACCGCCATCAGTATGTCGTCCTTGCGAAGCGTTCTGGTTTCGAGTGGCACATCGAGGCCGAGTTGTAGATTGAGCTTCAGCCTTCCGACTTCCGACAGATCGTAATGGTCAGAGCTGAAGAAGAGGTTGTTGAAAAATTCCGTGGCGACTTCCAAGGTGGGCGGATTGCTCGGGCGCAGCCTCCGGTAGATCTCGATGAGGGCGTCTTCCTGGCTGTCGACTTTGTCCATCAGAAGGGTGTTCCGGAAGGAAGGACTCACGTCCACTCCTTCGAGGTGCAGCAGATCGATGAAGGGGATCTTACGTTCGATGAAGTTCGAGATCGTGGCCTCGGTGATGGTGTCGTTGCATTCCGCTACGATTTCTCCGGTATTGAAGTCAACGACATCCTGGGCGAGCACCTGGTTGACGAGATCGCCCGTCTTGATGGGGAGACGGTGTATCCCGAGGTCCATGAGCCTCTTGAGCGCCTGTTTCCCGAGCTTCCTGTTCTTCTTGATGAGTACTTCACCGCTCTGGGGATGGACGATGTCCTCCGGAACCCGGCTTCCAATCAGGATGTCGGCGTTCAGAGCTTTTTCGGACTGCGCTTCGTCGCCCAAAAATACCTTTTCACTCGGGTAAAAGTAATTCAGCAGTTCTTCCGTGGTGTATCCGAGCGCCTTCAGAAGAACGGTTACCGGAAACTTCCTTCTTCTGTCGATGCGGATGTAGAGGATGTCCTTGGGATCGAATTCCAGGTCGAGCCATGAGCCGCGCAGGGGAATGATGCGGGCCGAATAGAGGATCTTTCCGCTGGAATGGGTCTTGCCCCGGTCGTGGTCGAAGAATATGCCGGGAGAACGGTGCAACTGGCTGACGATGACGCGTTCCGTGCCGTTGACGATGAAGGTCCCGTTGTCGGTCATCAAGGGCAGGGTGCCGAAGTAGATCTCCTGTTCCTTTATGTCTCGAACCGAGCGGAGATTCGTTTCCTTGTCCACGTCGTAGACGACCAGGCGAACAACGATCTTGAGGGGGGCTTCGTAAGTCATTCCCCGCGCAAGGCACTCGTCAACTTCGTACTTCACTTCGCCGAAACTGTATTGAACGAACTCCAGCGAAGCCGTGCCGCTGAAATCGTCTATGGGAAAAACGCCTTTGAATACCTCCTGAAGCCCGCGTTCGCTCCGCGCATCAGGCGGAACATCCTTCTGCAGGAACAGATCGTAGCTTTCCTTCTGCATCTGGATGAGATTGGGGATGTCTATGACTTTAAGGATTTTTCCAAAATTCTTTCGCACCCGATACTCATGGGTTAAAGCTGTTGCCATGGTCTCTCCTGCAACTCAATAAATGACGGGTTAAAGGGCCGTGCCCTGTCGGCAAAACCGCATCACTCATTATCAAGGCATTATCAAGGTGCTTTAAATCGAAAATCGGAAATCGGCGTCCGCGTATCTTCGGCGACCGATTTCCGATGTCCGCGTCATGATGTGCTGCTACTTAATCTCAACAGTGGCGCCAGCTTCCTGCAACTGCTTGGCGATTGCTTCCGCCTCTTCCTTGGGGATGCCTTCCTTGACGGTCCCGGGAACCTTTTCCACGAGGTCCTTCGCTTCTTTCAGCCCCAGGCTGGTAATCGCCCGCACCTCTTTAATGACCTGAATCTTCTTCTCGCCCACCACGGTGATGACAACGGAGAATTCGGTCTGCTCTTCCACCGGAGCGGCTTCCGCAGCGGCCGAAACGGCGGCGATGGCTACAGGGGCCGCCGCGCTCACGCCGAAACGATCTTCGAGTTCCTTTATCAGTTCGCTCAGTTCCAGCACCGTCATGGTTTCGATGAACTTGATCACATCCTCTTTGCTAATACTGGACATCTCTCAATTCCTCCATAAATGATATCAGGCTTCTTCCTTCTGACGTTGAATAGCGGCCAGCACACCTACTAAGGCCCTCGGCACCGCGCTCAAAACAGTAACCATCCTGGTGGGCACCGCGTTGAGAGTTCCGAGAAGTTTGGCCAGAAGCTCCTTGCGAGGTGGCAGCTCAGCCAAAGCAGCGACTTGATCGGCATTCAGGAGACGCAACCCGAGCGCCCCGGCTTTGATCTTCAGCTTTTCGTTCGTCTTGATGAATTTCTTGATGATCTTTGCGGGGATCGCTGGATCTCCGTAGCCGATGGCGACGGCGCAGGTATCCTTCAGGTGGGGCTGGAGGACGGCCGCGCTCGTATCCCGGCTGGCCAGGCGCATCAGGGTGTTCTTGACCACCTGATACTCCACCTGCTCCGCCGCCAGGGCATCGCGCAGATTCGTCATCTCAGCGACCTTCAGGCCCCTGAAGTCCGTCAAAATGGCCGCACTGGCTCGCTGCAGCTTCTCGTGCAGTTCGGCAACCACTTGCTCCTTCTTGGCTCGTTCCAAAGTCTATCTACCCTCCCTTCCTCTGCCGGTGTGCTTTCGACTGAATCCCTCTATCCGGTCATGCGAAAGACGCATAGGAGGTTCAATCTCGAGAGTCCTCGAGTCCGACTGGTTCCTTCATGCATCTCGGTAGGTTCCCCCGATCGAAGGGGTTTAAACACCTCGGATGTCCCTACGGTCTCAGATGGCTGAAAGCACCAAGCGGCAGGTGATCGAAACGTTACAGGACGATCGGTCCAGCGGGGGGCGTTCCCTCCGCGGGACTACGACACAATAGCCTTCACAGCCAGGGGATCGACCTGGATACCGGGTCCCATGGTGGTGGATATGGCGATCCCCCGCAGATAGGTTCCCTTGGCTGCTGTGGGCTTGAGGCGGATCAGCGTGTCCATGAAGGCGGAAATGTTCTGCACGAGTTTCTCGAGCCCGAAGGAGACCTTCCCCATCGGCGCGTGCACTATTCCCGTCTTCTCGACACGGAAGTCGACCTTACCCGCCTTGATTTCCTTCACAACCCTCTGCACGTCGAAGGTAACGGTTCCCAACTTGGCGTTCGGCATGAGGCCGCGCGGTCCCAATACCTTTCCGATCTTGCCGACCGTTCCCATCATGTCGGGAGTGGCGACGGTCTTGTCGAAATCGAGCCAGCCCTCTTTGATCTGATCGATCATTTCATCGCCGCCAGCGTGATCCGCTCCTGCGTCGAGAGCCTCCTTCACCTTTTCGCCCTTTGCAAAAACCAGCACCCTTACGGGTTTTCCGAGCCCGTTCGGGAGGACGACCGTGCCGCGCACCATCTGGTCAGCATGGCGAGGATCCACTCCCAGTCGAACGGCAATCTCCAGGGTTTCGTCAAATTTGGCAAAGACGCTTTCCGTTGCCAACTGGAGGGCCTCCTGGAACGTGTACCGCTTGGCAGGATCTATCTTTGCGCGGACAGCGAGATATTTCTTCCCATGTTTTGCCATCTTGTATTCTCCAGACACTAGCTGACTATCGATTCATCCACGAAGGCCGCTTCTCATTCAACCTCAATGCCCATGCTGCGAGCGGTGCCCTCGATGGTGAGAACGGCTGCTTCCAGATCCCGGGCATTCAAGTCCGGCATCTTGAGCCTGGCGATTTCCTCTACCTGCGCCTTGGTGACCTTAGCCACCTTGACCCTGTTGGGTTCGCTCGATCCCTTCGCTATCTGCGCCGTCTTCTTGAGAAGGATGGATGCCGGGGGCGTCTTGGTGATAAAGGTGAAAGAACGATCGGAAAACACCGTGATGACAACGGGAATGATCATTCCATCCTGGCCTTGGGTCCTGGCGTTGAACGACTTGCAGAACTCCATGATGTTCACGCCGTGCTGGCCCAGAGCCGGACCGATGGGAGGCGACGGGTTCGCCTGTCCGGCGGGAACCTGCAGTTTGATGTTCGTGACTACTTTCTTAGCCATTCTTCGTGTAACTCCTCTATGTTGACCGATTCCGTGAAATACTAAACTCGGTTGACCTGAACGAAATCAAGTTCCACCGGAGTGGATCGACCGAAGATACTGACGAGAACACGCACTTTCCCTTTATCCGGCATGACTTCGTCAACGATTCCGTTGAAACTCGCGAAAGGACCGTCTACGACGCGGACTTCGTCGCCCTTCTCGAATCGGTATTTGGGCTTCGGTTTCTGTGCGCCTTCCTGCATCTGCATGAGGATGCTTTCCGCTTCCTCATCGGAGATGGGGATGGGACGTTCCTGGCTGCCGATGAAGCCCGTAACCTTGGGCGTGTGCCGAACGAGATGCCACGTTTCGTCGTTGAGTTCCATCTGCACCAGGATGTACCCGGGGTAGAACTTTCGGGATGACGCCTTACGCTCCCCCCTCACCAGTTCGATCACCTTCTCGGTGGGCACCAGCACTTGACCGAAGTAGGCCTGTTTGCCTTCGGCTTTGATGCGTTCTTCCAGGGCGGATTTCACCTTGTGCTCAAAACCTGAATATGTATGGACTATGTACCACTGTATCGCCACGAAACCACCCCACTCGTCTTCCCGTTGGAATTATGCGCCGGAAATAAACCCCCGGAAAATCGGGGCGCCTTTCACCCGATGAGCAGCCTGACAAGGCGGCTTAAAACAAGATCGACAATCCCGAGGAATACCCCCGAGAGAATCACGATCACCAGGACCACCGACGTCGTTCCGATGGTCTCCTTACGGGACGGCCAGACGACTTTCCGCAGTTCGAAAACGACTTCTCTCAGGTATTGCTGAAAGCGATGCCAGTAGACAACAGGCAAATCGAAGGACTTCTTGGACGCCTTCCTGGCAGTTTCAGCTTTCTTGGCCTTCACCGGCTTCTGGGCAGTCTTCTTATCGGTTTTCTGCAGCTTCCCGGCTGGTCCTTCAGCGTCGTCCTTCTTTTGGAATAGCTTTGGCACATTCATCTCGATCTCTTCCGTTCAGCTTCTGGTCTGCGGCATACTCCCGGTTCGCCATATCGACTGGAACCATGTAGAAACCCGCGCATGCGCGATCACCGGCGCCTCCGCCTCGCATCGCCGTCCCGTGCGGCACGTTCCGCGGAACGCTCCACGGCGGCAACGCCGCGGGAAAGAGGTCTCCCCGGCCTTCGGGATGGCGCTACTTGGTTTCCTTGTGATCCGTGTGGTCGTTACAGAACCTGCAATACTTCTTGAAACTCAACTTCTCCGGAGTCGTGCGCTTGTTCTTGGTTGTGGTGTAATTGCGACGCTTACATGTCGTACAAGCCAGGGTCACGAGGACTCTCATATCAGTTCATCCTGTCATGTTTTGAGCTGTTACTGAATGATCTCAGAGATCACGCCTGCGCCGACGGTGCGTCCCCCTTCGCGGATGGCGAAGCGGAGTTCCTTTTCGAGGGCGACGGGGGTGATGAGCTGAACTTCCGTGCTGATCTTATCGCCGGGCATGACCATCTCGACGCCTTCGGGAAGAGTCATGACGCCCGTCACGTCCGTTGTCCGAAAATAAAACTGCGGCCGGTATCCGGGGAAAAACGGCGTGTGCCGCCCGCCTTCCTCTTTTTTCAATACGTACACCTCGGCCTTGAATTTCGTATGAGGCGTGATGCTCGCCGGCTTCGCCACCACCTGGCCGCGCTCCACGTCATCGCGTTTGGTCCCGCGAAGAAGCACGCCCACGTTGTCGCCCGCCTGGCCCTGATCCAGTGTCTTTCGGAACATCTCGACGCCCGTGCAAACCGTCTTGAACGTGGGCTTGAAACCGACGATCTCCACGTCCTCACCCACCTTGATCACTCCACGTTCCACGCGGCCCGTCACAACCGTCCCGCGCCCGCTTATGGAAAACACGTCCTCTATGGGCATGAGGAAAGGCTTGTCGATGTCTCGAACCGGATCCGGCACGTAATCGTCCACCGCCTTCAGAAGCTCGAAGATGCACGCCGCATCCGGACTGTCCGGATCGTCAGCTTCCAGCGCCTTCAGCGCCGATCCCTTGACGATGGGAACGTCGTCTCCCGGGAAACCGTACTTGGCCAAAAGCTCGCGAAGCTCGAGTTCCACCAGTTCGATTAGCTCCGGATCGTCCACCATGTCAACCTTGTTCAGGAATACCACCATGTAGGGCACCCCTACCTGGTAGGCCAGAAGTATGTGCTCGCGGGTCTGAGGCATAGGACCGTCGTCGGCGGCCACCACCAGAATGGCCCCGTCCATCTGAGCGGCCCCCGTGATCATGTTCTTGATATAGTCCGCGTGCCCGGGACAGTCCACGTGCGCGTAATGCCGCCTGTCCGTCTCGTACTCCACGTGAGCCGTCGCGATCGTGATCCCGCGCTCCCGTTCCTCGGGCGCCTTGTCAATCTGGTCGAACGGTACAAACTGAGCCTTCCCCCGCTTGGCCAACTGCTTCGTGATCGCCGCCGTCAACGTCGTCTTGCCATGATCTATGTGGCCGATCGTCCCCACGTTCACATGCGGCTTCGTCCGCTCAAACTTCTTCTTCGCCATCGTACTTCCTCCTCGAGAAATGTTTTCTCATCGCTGCTACACAGTGTCTTTCAAAGCCAAGATTTCACGGGTGATGAGCAGAGGCCGATCCGAAGGGAGCATCACGGTTGAGCTTGCTCTCTCGAAATGTGCAAGAAATAGAGATGGAGCCCACGACCGGGATCGAACCGGTGAACCTCTTCCTTACCAAGGAAGTGCTCTACCTACTGAGCTACGTGGGCCTGTGAGAAAGCGGCAACATGCATGATTCGGAGAAGGCTCGATGCGTTCCGGGAGAACCTTCCTCCGTAAAGTTAGACTAACGGACAAGGCCGATCAGGGATATCGTCGTTACCAACTCATGGCATGTAGTACCTGCGACAATGACTCGCTTTCCGGCTGCCACTATCTCCTACATGGACCTCAATTTGTTTGGTTGTTTGGTGGTGAGGGGAGGGTTCGAACCTCCGAAGGCTTCGCCAACAGATTTACAGTCTGCTCCCTTTGGCCACTCGGGAACCTCACCACATTTGTCGCATTCGTTTGCTGCCCGGCAAAAAACCCAAGCAAGCCTTCATCTGTAGCACATAAAAACGACGAAAACAACCCCAATTTTAAAATTTTGTGGCCGAAGAGCTTTTCGTCTCACGGCCGCGTGCTGCAAGACGCGCATGTCCCTGTGCGCCTTTCCCCAACCGATGTGTCCTGAAATGTCGTATCTGGCCGCCATTTAGCACAACCGTTTTCTGTCTGTCAAGGCATCTGTAGCGAAATTTGCAGACCCCCGTGCATTCATGTTCCGCGAAGATCCGATTCGCGGCGGGAGAAGGACTCTGCTCGCCGGGATTGTTCGGCAGTGGACTCAAAGGACCTCATCGAAGTATTTCCTGAGTTTCAACTTGATGGTCCGGCGCGTAATCCCGAGACGGCGGGCGGCTTCGCTTTTATTTCCTCCCGATTCTTCGAGAACCTGAAGGACAAGCCGCTTTTCGGCGTCCGCCAGAGACGACGCTTCTTCCACATTTCTTGCAGGGGCGAGCGTTTCGGCGCAATTCGAGTCGCTCCCGGTGGCATCCCTGACGGCCGCGGGTAATTCCCGCTCGGTAATGGCGTCGCCCCTCAGCAAAATGACGGCGCGCTCGACGGCGTTTTCGAGTTCCCGTATGTTTCCCGGCCAGGAATAGCGCAAGAGAAAGTCCATGGCTCGCGGGGTGATTCCCTCGACGGTCTTGTGGTGCTTCTCCGCGAAATGGTTCCAGAAATGCTTTGCGAGCACGGGAATGTCTTCGACTCGCTCCCTCAGCGGGGGCATCTCCAGTGTAACGACGTTCAGCCGGTAGTATAGATCCTCACGAAACGTCCCGTCGGTTGCCATCTTTTCAATCTTCCGGTTCGTCGCGGCCAAAACGCGTACGTCGACGCGCAGGGACGAATCGCTCCCCACACGCTGAATTTCGGAATCCTGGAGGACCCTCAGAAGTTTCGCCTGCGTGGTAAGGGGCAGTTCTCCGATCTCGTCGAGGAGAATCGTTCCGCCGTCCGCCATGGAAAAGCGACCCCGGCGCTGCCTCTCGGCGCCGGTGAAGGCGCCTTTTTCGTGCCCGAAAAGCTCCGACTCCATCAACGATTCGGGAATGGCGGCGCAGTTGACTTCAACGAGCGGCTTGCTTCGGCGCGGACTGCTTGCGTGGATCGCTCTGGCCGCCAGGCCTTTGCCCGTGCCGCTCTCTCCGGTTATGAGGACGGTGGCGTCGGTCGGGGCGACCATGGCGATCAACTCCGCCACGCGTTGCATGCGAGGGCTCTGGCCGATCATTTCGGAAATCTGAAGGCGGGTGAGCTGCCCCCGAAGGGTCTCGTTCTCTTCCCGAAGCCGGGTATGTTCCAGAGCCCGTCCCATGGCGAGCTTGAGGGCCTCGAAGTCCACGGGTTTGGTGAGGTAGTCGTAGGCGCCCGACTTGAGGGCTTCCACCGCGGTCGGAACGGACGAGTAGGCGGTCATGATGAGAATCGGGATGGCGGGATTGTAGCCGTGAATGGCTCGCGTAGCCTCGATTCCATCCATCTTGGGCATGCGCATGTCCATGAGAATGAGGTCGACGGGGCGTTTTCGGATGTAGTCCAGCGCCTTCTGTCCATCGTCTGCGTCTGCGACCCGGTAACCCCACTCCTCCATAAGGGTCATCAGCATCAGTCGGTGCGCGTGGTCGTCATCCACGACGAGAATCAGCGGCGTGTCGGGACGAGTCATCTTTCCTCCTTACGGGCGTCGCACGGCGGGAATGTGTATGGTGAAGGTAGTTCCACGTGCCGGATGGCTCTCCACCTCGATCTCGCCCTCATGGGCTTCGACGAGTTTGTGAACGTTGGCGAGGCCGAGACCCACGCCGGTTGCTTTGGTGGTGAAATAGGGGTCGAAAATGTGCGGGATGTGCTCGGGATGAATGCCCGATCCCGAGTCGCTGACCCGCACGAGCGTCTCCGTCCCGTCCTGGAGCGCCTCGACTTTCATGACGCCGCCTCCGTCCATGGCTTGAATGGCGTTCAGATAAAGGTTCAGGAGGATCTGGGCGAAACGGTCGGGGTCGATCTCCGCCTCGAGCCCTTCGGGTTCAACGTTGAAATCGATCCGGACGTTTCTTTCTGTCGCTTCCCTTTCGACCAGCGGCAGAGAGCGTTTGATAAGGTCCTGAACGAGGCGCCGTTCTTTGTGTAATTCCGTTGGCCGTGCAAAGTCGAGCAATTCAGAGATGACCCTGTTCAGACGTTCAACCTCCTGGATCATCACTTCGGAAATCTTCAGGCTGCGTTCGTCTGTGCTGTGCCGTCCTGCAAGTATGGAGGCAAAGCCCTTGATCGAACTCAGAGGATTTCGGATCTCGTGGGCGATTCCCGCAGCCAGCCGCCCCAGGGATGCCAGACGTTCGCTCCTCCTGAGTTGTTCTTCCAGGGCTTTGATCCTGGCTATGTCAGCGAAAAGAACCACGTATCCCGTCGTGTTCCCGCGTCCGTCGCGTATGGCCGCCGCGTTGACCAGCAAGGGAACGCTTCTCGCTTCGCCGGCTCGGCATCGGATTTCCTGCTCCACAACGGTTTCTTCACGTTCGAGCCGCTGGAGGATCGGGAGAAAACAGGGATATTCGGCGAGGTTTTCAGGGGGGCCACCGCTGACGCCCAGGATGCGCAAGGCCGCTTCGTTCGTTCTGTGTATATGTCCGTCGAGGTTGACCGCCATCAGTCCGACCGGCATCTGATTGACGAGGGTTGTCGTGAAGGCTTGAATGTCCTGGAGAGAACGCCGGGCGTTGCGGTAGTGCTGCGCCAGTCCCAGGGAGACGAACCCCGCGGCGCCGACAAGGAACATGATGCCGAAAAGGATCGCCGTCTGGTGCATATCCTGACGGCGTGCGTCTTCAAAGGGGGTTCGGTCGAGACCCACCACGATGAAAAGGTCTTTTCGGCAATTGCGCGCTTCAGAGAAGCGGCGGCCTTCCCCCCTTCCGCCGCCTCTTTGTCTGAACCATGGCTGGTAGGCGCGGACGACATCGAAAGAGTTCGGCTCTTGCGGGGAAAAGGAATGGTTCGTCTCGCCCGCCTGTGGCAGGGACAACGTCAGAGTCTCTCCAACCCTTTCAGGCCTGCTGTGTGCAACGATTTGTCCCGTCGAATCGACTATCGCCGCATAGAGCACTTCGGGTTGTTGAGCCGTTTCCTCGATCAGGAGCTGTATCTGTCCCTGTCCCCAACCCATTCCCATCATCCCGGTTCGGCTCCCCGCTTCGATGGAGCGGATCAGGAGCCTGGCTTCGGAAAGAAGCGCTCCTTCCATGAACTCCTTTTCGCGGTGCGCGTTCGTGACTGCAAGAAAGAGCAGAATCCCCGCCAGGATTCCCACGGAACCCAGCACCATCCACGGAGAGAAAAGCGTCCACAGCGCAGGCCGCGAAGAATGAGCCGTCATGTCAGGAAGCTCTCGTTTTGATGGGTCCGTTCGATACCATTCCTCGAAATCCTCAGGTTGCCGGAAAGATACAAGTTACGTGCCAGACGATGCTTCGGGGATGCGGCGGGCCGTTCGGCAACACGAATCGTGCATCCGGGGCGTCGGTGCGTTCGAACAGGTGGATACATTGTACCCGGAAAGTGGGTGCGGGGAAAGCCCAAATGGATAGATTTTATCCATCTTCGACCGATCCGGTGTGGGGCGGCGTCGGTGTGCATCGGTTACGTGAACCTGAAATAGTAAGTAAATACAAAATGTTATGTGTTAGAGAAATCGTCGTGGCACGGTCCGTGCTGAGACTGACAAACGCCGGGATGTTTCCGGCGCGACAACGGGATCGGGAACCCGAGCCAATATGCAAGGAGATGGCACGGGTCTCCCCGGACGAAGGATCAACTCAACAGATGGTTCGGGAGGTAATAAGATGAAAAAGTTCATATCCATTGCATGTCTGACGTTTGTGGTTCTTCTGTTCAATTTCGGCTACGCTTCAGCTCAGTCCGGCAATTCAACAGCCGTTCCGAGAGGGGGGTACTGCTGGCGGGCGATGCAGGCCGGCGCAGCCCAGAACGGCACAACCTGGCAGTGCCCGCGTGGGTTCAACTGCCCGGGTCCCGGCGCGAGAATGGGAATGGGCGGCGGACGCGGCGGTTGGGGGAGGGGCGCGGGCGGCAATGCTCCCGGTTGGCGGGGAGCGGGGGGGCAATAACGACGAGCTGAGATCCCCTCTCCCTCCGGGAGAGGGCAGGGTGAGGGGGCAAAAACGTTGATCTACCGTCCCCTCGCCTCGGCCTTCTGCTCCTGAAAATAGGGAGAGAAGGCTCTTGGACACGCTCTGAGAGAACAACATTGGCGGGGAGCAGGGGTGGCTTTTGGGGCTGCCCTCTCAAGATCGAGGGAACTCTCACCCGGGGGATTGGCCGGTGAGCGGGTCTCGAATCCTATCCCGTCTGGAAGGTGGGGTCCACGGATTCGAGGAGTTGAATGTACCGCCGGATGGCCGGGATGTTTCGAAAGAAGCGGTTGGACTCGAGTTCCCGGCGGAGTGGCTCGCGGGGGTAGGAGCGGCGCATGAGGGTCAGTTGATGGGAGTCGCTGTCGTAGAGAACGGAATTGGCGACCGGCACACCGTCGCGGTAGGGACCCCCGACGCTCCCGGCCTTCACCCAGTAGCGGGAAGCCGGATCGAGAGAAATGGTGAGGGACTTCATCGGCGCGAGCTGGTGAACGATAACGTCTTTGACCTCAGGGGCGGCGACGGAGTCGGGAAGTTCATAGACTGCGGGGATATGATCGTGGCCGCTCAGGATAAGCCGTTTCGGGAAAGCTCGCCAGGCTTGGAGGCATCCGGCGAGAGCTGCGTCGTCGAGATAACCGAAATCTCCGATATCGGGCGGCTCGCCGACCGGGGGCAGATGAAAGGGACTGTGATGGGTTGCGACGTAGCCCTCCCCCTCGATTACGAGGGGGAGGGAGAGCAGGTAGTCGAGGGCCCCGGGTATGGTGGAAAGCAATCCGGCGTTATAGGCCGTGGCCTGCATGCGGTCTATCTGGCGGGGGTGATCGGTGATTGCGCCGGCGATGAGCAGGTCGTGATTTCCGGCCACGGAAGGGATCTGAAGCGAGCGCATCCGCGTGAGAGTCCGGTCTCCGAAGGGGAGCCATCCCGCAATGTCTCCCAGGCAGCAGGCCCCGTCGGTCCCGAGATCGTCCATCTGTCTGAGGCATTCCTCGAGGGCTGCGGCATTGCCGTGGATGTCCCCAAAAAAATAGATGCGCATTCCAGCCTCCCGTCTTCGCGGTTTTCGATGACAAGTGAATTCGTTCGGGTGATGCTCTCCGAGCCGATCCTTCGTCGAGCGGAATGAAGACCAGCGTCTTCGGGCTCTATATTATATGAAAACAGGATCGAAATACCGTCTATTCCGCACGAGACCCTCAACGAGCGACGCCCCGATCCAGTGCACAAGGGTTTTCGTTACCTTTCGGACTGTAGATTTCGTTTCAGTTCGTGGTCAACTCATGACTCTGGCCGGGGTCCAAGACTATGAAATCGTCAGGCTTCAGATCGCGTTGTTTTAGGGTGGAGGCCAGTTCCTGAACGGCATCGTCAAATCCATCCGGTCCAAGCTGGAACACCTGGAAATGAGCAGCAATACTGACCTGCGCGGCCAGATCCAGGTGAGCCTTGACGGCCTCCCTCGGTCTCATGTGAACACGGAGGCGATGGGAGGAAGGTTTATCCGAGGATTTCGGCTGGAAAGGGGATATCGGAAGGATTGCCACCCTGATGGGCGAAAAACGGCGGGCGATCTCACTGAAGTGAAAACCATATCCCGTGTCCCCGGCAAAGTAAACATTGCCCGAGGGCCCGGAGACGACAAATCCTCCCCAGAGGGCTTGATTGCGGTCCCACAAAGTTCGCGAAGAAAAATGCTGCGCCTGAACCAGGGTCACCGTTACGTCTGCAGACAGACGGGCTGTCTGCCACCAGTCGAGTTCGTCTACTACAGGGATACCTGAGTCCCGAACCAGGTCACTATTGCCGAGTGGTACCAACAAACACGGTGTGCCTCTTTTCGCAAGCTGCGTCAATGCGGCAAGATCAAGATGATCGTAGTGATTGTGGGACACCAGCACAGCATCGATGGGAGGCAGGTCTTCCAAACGGAGACCGGGCCGGCTGTGCCGCTTGGGACCTAACCACGAGAACGGACTGCTGCGGTTCGCCCAAATGGGATCCGTCAGAACATTGAGCCCATCCATTTGAATTAAGAATGTGGCGTGACCAATGGATGTAATCCGGATGGTCCCTTTCGGTACGCGGGCCGCAGGCGGTTGTCCGGGAAGAAACTCTACGAACTCCGGCCATCGCGGGTAACGCTTGCCGGCCATCACTTGCGAGTGCCAGAGGTAGCCCAAAACGCCCCGTTTCGGCCCATCACCTGTTTCAGAAGGGGACCCCGGGTTAACAAAATTTTTGCCATTAAAGTGATCCGAGATTTGTGGTTTCTTTTCGGGAGAAACGGCAAACCTCGCCATGCAAGCACTCACCGAGAATAATACAATGATGCCGAAACCCACGACCCTGAGAAATGTTCGAGGGTTGAGGGGGAACCCCGGCGTTTGATCGTCGGTCTCCGTTGTGGAATTCTTTTTGATTTTCATCGGGTCCTCCCTGTTGCCATGGCTGGAGCCGCATTCTGGATGACCTCGACGAAGCGCAGACAAAATGAATGCGGACAGAAGTTGCCATTCATGCCTTGGATGATGTCGGCCTTGTCTGGCCTGGTGTGCTCTTTTAGAAAAGAGTGAGCGGTAGAGATCATTTCCGGTGTATTGACTCTTTTCGATAGAATATTAATATGTTAAGAAAAATATAGGATAAGAAACCTGCCCAATTTACCCGCTTCACCTCCAATCCGGTCTATGAAGAATACCACAGGATGAATTCGGGTGAAAAATACGATTGAGTCGTACGGCGCCACACTGACCAGGCCTGGCGATCATTTCGGTAAAGACCGGGAACTTGCTGCCATTGCTTCGGAGGAGATCCTCTCTGTGGTTCAAAATCCTGCGACGGCGCAGTGACAAGCACATCCTCGTCTGGGAACGGATGAAACGCCTGATCGCCAAGTGGATTCCACCGGCTCGCATCTGCCATCCACATCCCTGTGACCGCTTCATCGTCATTACCTGAGGCAGGAGCCGTATGAGGTAGCTCCTCACGTACGGATCTGTGCGGGGGGTGCCGGGCAACCAGCATTCCTACCACGACCGATTGAGACCCTCTATGGTTGACTGATCGCTGGGGAGGCCACGGACGCGGGTTTCCCCGGCTAACATCGAGTTCAATCGTTGTCGATATGATCAGGACACTGCAAGAAACGGCAACGACGATTTCTTGCTCTTCAGGAATGTTAAATTCTGTCTATGCCCTTTCAGCAGGTGTGCCGGATGAGGCCGGACGTTCTGTGTGTCGGACCTCCGGAAGCGGATCGTTCTGGACAATTTCAGCCCAGCGAATCACAGTGGGATCACCTTCGTACCCGGATGCCGACATTGCCAGCGCTAGGTGAGCACAGCCCCAACGAAGTAAAGGAATATCTACCTCGTTGCCGGTGCGGCCGCGGTTATAGTGCAATTCTTCGACAAGGTAACGCAGTCCATGAAGTGTCAATTGGGCGATGGAGTCGCGTTGCTCATCGGATCCACTGGAGAAGATCCATCGCGCTACTTGTAGCGCTCGATCGAGGACGCCCTTCCGCCGAGAGGCGATCATGACGCCCACCTCGCGGAGCAAGTCGCTTGGTAACGCCGGGGGGCGAACTTGGCATGCCTCCTCGGAAGTTGCTACGAGCCACACAAAGAGGCCAAAGACAGCCTCTTCCGCAACCGCTGTATTATCTGAAGATAGGCCCACCCGCATTGCGATGACTATCTCGTCTAGTCTTTCGGGCAAGAGCTTTGCGAGGCCAGCGGATATCCGGAATGCGGGCGTGTCTGTCTGGTTCAGGGCAGCCACCTTGGCAAACAATGCCTCAGCGACACGGGGTGACAAATCAATTTCGAGAAGTATAGACTGAAGGCCGGAAACTGCTTCGCGAATGCCAAAATGTCTGTCAAGCAGTACCGGTAGATCATTGCCTGAGGACACAGGTATCTCGATCCACTTTGCGAGAATATCTGCCAAACTGGCACAATCCTCCTTAGTAACCGTTAACGGTCGTTGATGTTTCTTGAGGTTTGCGAGCGAAGTCCCCACACACCAGAGGAATTTGTTGAAGTCCTTTTCTTCCCTGGGCTTTTGTGAACCGGACCACTTTCGCCGAAACCGCTGTTCAGCCAAACCAGCCTCAGGCTCCGGCAGCAATAGGAATACCCAGTCGTGAAGATCCGTCCCGCTTGGCAGGGTATCTGAACCAGTGAACTCATCTTGCCAGAGAGCTTGTGCGACAAGGTCCCTTTCTGAGGCGGTGAGCAGGTCCCAGCAGACAAGCGGGACGAGCCGTGAAGCTGCCCGCCTGCGAGCTTCACCGCCCGTTCGCAAACCACGTATGAGCAAGTGGACAATTTCAATCCAGCGTCCCTCATCTTCTGGAAGCCGATCAGGTGCGTAACTTCTGTCATAATCGCCATCGATAAGGAGATCCCCAGGGTCGTGATAGTGGTGATCAAAGGTCTCGAACCCGTTGAGCCCGACAATCGGTGCGCTCAAGACGTCGAGGATGAGGCCAACTCGGAGGGCTTTCGGCAGTGATTCCCAGGCGCGGGCCAGCAAATGATAGGTGGGTTCACCAAGCCAAGGCTGTTTGGCCACTTCATTCATGCGGTAGTAGCTTAATCCCTGATTGAAGATCTCCTTTGCACGTTCTGGAGGTAGCCGCAGCACAAGGCGCGACAGCGCTTCCATAGTAACACGCAGTCTGGTCACCCAGAATATGGAACGAGTGCCCATGCAAGCTCCTCTGGGAAGAGCATAAGTTATGACATTGATGACGATGTCAACCAATGCATCCACAACTTCCATCGGCATGACGGCAATGCGGGATCGCGCCCAGACGCGGTTGAAGGTCGCATCGTCTTCGGAACTCGCGAGACGCAAAGCCAAGCGAGAAGCCATGGTATAATTAGTGTTGATTAGGCGGTCTGCGGCAAGGGTCAGGATGTCAGATGCTATCACTCTGTTGGCCACTGACGGCGGCAGACCGGCCACTTCGCAAAGCCGAATCGCTCGGCAGGCGCCAACCCATCGCTTGTACTCGACATTTGAGAAACTTATTGTTTGTCCCCGGCGGGCACCAAGGTCAAACAAGGGACTGTCTTTTTTTTCGTGTTCATCGTCCAAGGCTTTCAGGAAATCCCGCTTCTGTACAAACGCATCGCATTGTAAAGCAGCCAACTCCTTCCAACGCCTGAAGACCGGAGGGGCTTTCACGACCTCATCCGTCGACTTCGAAAAATCATTCTCGAAAGCTAAGGCCATCCATAGGGTCCAGCCCTCTCGCGACCGAGAGGCAAGCGTGCCAACGTGAGATGCCTCGCGAACGATCGACAGGCTGTGGTTTAGCAACCTCACCGCTTCATCGTTGTGATCCGTTTCCACCAGGATCGCAGCCTTTCGCGTCATCCAGGCTGGGTCGCAGCCTTCGGGGTGCCACTCCGCTAATAACTTTTCCAGCTTGGGAAAATCGAGGGCACACAGAGCCCACAGGCACTTTTCATGGTGAACCCTTTGGGCCACGTCTGGATGATCGTTAAGGAAGGGGTGGAGAGCAGCTAGACGTCGGTCGAAGACATCGCGGTCGAACCGCTGTCGAGCCGCAGTCACCAGTGCCAGCGCCACTTCTCGCCAGGCCTCGCGGATGCCTGCCCAACGGACGGTCTGATCTTCTGTGCCTCCAATTCTACGCCCTTCACAGTCAATTCCATCGAGAATGGCCTGGGCCGCCAGCTCAATCTCTTCTGACAACGGCTCCAGCAGGTTTTCACGCCGCCAAACAAATTCCCGAATTGCTAACAGCTTTTCGATCAACGGAAACTCAGGAAGGACATGAAGAATCGCCCGTTCCCAGTCGTACATTGACTGTTCGAATATAAGATGCTTGCTCGGCGGAATAAGCAGCCATCCCGGATATACCTTGCGGTTCTGCTCCCAAGCGCGGAGGACAGCGCGAGTTACCTTCGGCAGGATCGCCGGGTTTGATCGCCTTGCTGGCGGACCAGGTTCGCACACAGGTGCGTCAAGCGTCACTTCACCGACCGGTTGTAAGAGGTCGGGGATTTTGTAGCGTCGCAAGTCTGGTGGGAAAGGCCATTCGGTGACTTCGTATGGTTGCCCGTGTTCGAGTGTATGGAGAATCCACTCGGTCGCATATCGATGACGCAGATGGTCTGGCCACTTGGTGGCTTGGGGGTGATGGGCAAGGTCGATCGGAATGACGTTGCGTCTCTCCAACATTCGGATGCGGTGAGGGGATAGGTCGAGCCATCCTGCCAAGTAGATCTTCGGCATCGATTCGCCCAAATTATCGCGCACCCAGCCCGACCAATGGAGAAAATTGGGGTCGTCGCCCGAAAAGCCAATCAAGAGGAAGACCGTTTCCATCATAGCCTGCTGCACCGTATTGACGAACGGGGCGAACTGCTTTGGATAGGTACGATAGTCTTCTTCCGTGAAAATGAAAGGGATGTGGGCAGGAAATGAACCGTGAAGCTTCACGATGCGCGGAGTTGGGGCTGAAGGGATCTCTTCAGGGGTCCGCACAACGCTATAAGCCCGGTCGGCGACGAGGGAACGAGTTCGTTCCAGGAGAGTATCCCAATTTGTGGTAAAAACGTATCTCCAGGGTAGACGCAACAGGCGCACATGGATATCCCCCGGAAGGTAGTCCTCATCTGGCACCAGCTCTCGGATGAGGCGATACAAAGCCCCCCGGCCAAATGCCGCCTCGTATTCCTGTGCGAGACAGAGAAAACCGCTCGTGCCTGCTGCTTCAGCCTTTGCACGCTCCAGCCGGGCGCCGTCTCCGGAAGGATAGAGTATCGAGCATAACCTTGTGGCAACGTCCTGCCAGAGTGGAAACTCGCGCGCGTCGGGCCCAGCCTTTATTGAATTGCGACTGAATCCGGATCCGACCATCACGGAGGCACAGGCGACGGGTTGCTGCCATAGAGCCTGGCAGACGCGACTTATGTGGCTTTGGCCTGGAAGAATCATGGAGGACCCCAATATAAAGCACACCTATAACACTATTTGCATAAATGTAGCGACTCATGAGAGGAGATTGTGCCAACGTCCATTGTTCTACTCATTAGCGACCCGGTACTGAGACTTACGCCGACCCCGGACAGTAGCTAGAACCGGTGTTTGTGTAGATACAGAGAGCATCTCGTGAATCGAAGTTTTGAATTCCATATCGGCAAGTCCTCGGTAAGAGTTCATTGCGAGGGGCAATGGAACCCGACAATTCTTTATATAGTCTCTGCGTACATTCGGAATGTGGAGCGGGGCTTCCATTCTCATCGTGAGCAGAGAGGGATGGATTGTGAGTGCTTGATGAGTGCCCATTTTCGCCACCATCCTGATTTTAAAATATTATATTATGCAGAATGCCCTTGCAACGATATTCGCATTCGGTGTGTTTATCTTTCTGTATATCACGCCGAATGAAATGATACCCATGAGTTGGAAATCATTCGACATTTAACCTTCCTTGCCAACGTCGTAACTTTTCGATTTTTCAAGATATGATTTGCTTTTGGAATCCTGCCTTAGATTTCTCTTTCCGCGCTACCAGATGGCGGAGGACTCTTCAGTGCGGAAGGTTCGCTCACCGGCTGTAAGTTTGGAGGCGGGCATGGCAGGCCTCCAGAAGTCGTTGTTGATTTTCAATTGTGACGCTTTCCATCTTTCTCTGTTCTCTTGGCCATTGATGTTCCTGTCCGATTCTGTGGTAATTGTCCACTTCCGCCCGTCCGATACGGCGTGCACGGCTCCGTCGAGATCGGTCCTGTACATCGGTATGTTTCGCTCCGAGCAACGGTCGATCACCGGGGGCGACGGGAACCCGAAAGAGTTCTCGTACCCGCACGAAAAGACGATCGCTTCAGGGTGAACGCGATCCAGCATCAACGGGCTGTTGGAGCGTTCGCTTCCGTGGTGGGGCGATACGATCATGGTGTGGCCGCTGTAGGAATATTCCCTGAAAAGAAGCCTTTCAGCCGATGCGTCGACGTCGCCCGGCAAAATGAGGCGGGTGTCGCCGTAGTCGATGACAATTGTCAGGGAGACGTCGTTCAGGTCTTTGCCGTCCCATTCGTGGCGAAGGTATGCAGGGGAGGGGTGGACGATGCGGACCGAACAGGCGCCGAGGGCATGGTCGCCGAAGATTTCCCCGATTTCGAGATGAGGTATCGCGCGCCGGATGGCGATGTCCTTCAATTTCCCCGCTTCGCGTTTGTTCTCGGATATGCCGCCCTCCCAGAAATGCCCCACGTCGAAGTGGGACATGACGAACCGGAGCCCGTTCCTGTGATCCGGGTGGTCGTGCGAGAGCACGACGTATGGCAAGAGCTGGAATGAGGATCGGTGAAGTCCTGAAGCTCACGCCGAAAGATGTCGGCGACCGGAAGCTGACAATCCAAAGTCCAAAGAGCGGCAAGGACGCAGAAGTCGTTTTCATCCCTCGAAAAGTGGAAGAGCGTTTGGGGGCGTATATCAAAGAAAAGGCGTTTGATCTGGAGAGGCGGATCTTTCCTATCACGTACGCGGCTGCGAGGATCGTGGTGAAGAAAGCAGAAAGGATCGCCGGAATTGAGTTGATGCCGCATGATCTCAGGAGGCATGCAGCTACTTATGCGTCGAGATCCGGAATTCCGATCGAGATTGTCAGCAGGGTGATCCTGCGACATGAGAATCTCCCAACCACTCAGCGGTATCTTGGGAAGATCAGCGATACTGAAGCGACCAGGTGGATCGAGACCCTCTACGGTTGACCCATCGCCGGGGAGGCCACGGACGCGGGTTTCCCCGGCTAACATCGAGTTCAATCGTTGCCGATATGATCAGGACACTGCAAAAAACGGCAACGACGATTTCTTGCTCTTCAGGAGAGATATGTGGAAATCTGAAAAACCGACGAGGAGGTATGAAAAGTTTTTCACGCATACAACGATCTATTCAGCCATCGTGACCACAATAGACCGTTCTAGCTCCAGTATAGAGCATCAAGAACATCCTTCTCGGCTGAATCGGTCTTCTCTCTCTGCTTCGATTCTCTCGGCAATGGCGGGGTCCAACTCCTCGAGGTTTTGCAGGTGCTCAAGGGTTGCCTTAAAGCCGCTTCCAAATCGCCTCCTGATATCATGAATGTCTTGCTCTGACGAAATGGGGCCATTCAAACCGGCCACGACTCGCCTGACCAATTCACGTGGCATGAGTAACATCGCTGCAAAAGCCCTGGCCCGTTGTTCGACTTGCAGAGGCGCCCATGGTCCACTCACCATGGCCAGTTTTTTGGCGTAAGTCCGATCGAACAGGATATGGCAGAGTTCGTGGGCAACGGTAAAGTTTCTTCCTTCCAGTGTGCTGTTGTGCGGGTCACTCGAATTGACCAGAACGGCCGCTTGATGGTGAGGGCCAGCAACCGAGATGCCTCTAATGGTATGATCGCTAAGCGCTATTTCCTCCTTGCGAATTCCGAGCGAATTTAAAATCGAATCCACATCAACAACATCCGTGGTCAGGTCAACGAGTGAGAGCCGGTCAATTACTCGTTGCGCCAAGTTATATCCCATGTCCCATATTTGTTTGACCTGGGAGCTGATCGGCTCACGGGCTACGAGACTCTCCATTTCCGGGCTTTCTGCATTAGTAGGAGCATACAATTCGACCAATTTGCGAGCTAACGTATTAAGATCCTCTTCAACTAGACTGGGAGATGCCGAGCCGAACATAAGCCCTGCATGACATGATCCTTCGATCACAAGGTCGCTGTCATCATTTTCCAAGAGGTAATCCGCAACCTTCTGCGAAATATTTCGCAGATTCGCAACGATGTTGTCCCACCTGTTAAATACCGCTTCAGCCGACGAACCCATACCGGCCAGCCACGCTATGCGATAATCTTTGGAAGCATGCCTGATGGCTTCAATGTCTTGCTCGAGCTTACGAAAGCGCTCAGATGAAGGTAAGCAGTTGAGTAGATATCTGACAGCCTGCCGCAGAAAATCGTATAAGCGATCTGCCACCAGTTTAGGGGTAAAGCGGTGAAACCCTTCACCGCATGTAAAGATCACATCCTCAGGTACTCCTGAAGGCAATGAACTGCCCCACGCTATCTCCACCATATCCTGGCAGCGTCTGATCACAATGTCCGGAAAAAGCCCTCCGGATCGGCAGGCTTGAAAACTATGCCTAAACCACCACCTCCGCCATTGTGCGCGCCACTCATCCTCTGCATCTTCACCGAGTCTATCCGGAGGAAACCTCGTTTCCTGTAACGAACTCCATGCATCCATATCAGCATTGCGATTTGGCAAACGCTCTTCATGAAGCAAAGGGTCCCAGTTCGCTGCTATCCATTCAATTAGCGGAAGTAGATGCCAATGGACAGAGGAGATCAGTTCTGTCCCATCCAAATGGCTCGAAAGATTGTTACCTCGCACCCACAATTCCACTGAGCCCCAAGACACTCTCTCTTCTGCTGCGCCACCTGATTCGCGATCCGGGTCTTCCACGAATTTCGCGTGCACCGCGAAATCTTGCTTGCTTCCGACGGATATTTCATTGCAACTCATGGGTGCTCCTACCAATATTGGCTCAGATCGCGCCTTGTGATCTTGCCATTGGCTTTCCATTCGCGCCAGATATTTTCAGGTACTTCGCGCCATCCAACAGGGTATCCATGCCAATGGTCGGGGGGCACGCCTTCCTGAGCGCAGAAACATCGTCCATCACAAGTTGCATAGCGTTTCCCATCCGATCCAAGAATGCTTTGCTCCAATAGTTTTTGTGGCTGAATGCTGATCGACTTTGGGCACAAGGAACCCCTTCTTCCAGGCTGCAACGGATGCTTGTGCTTCGGGTTACCCTGGTAGATCATCATGTCGCTCCTCCGCCGCAAAGTGGACATTTTCACGGCCAAATCGTAGCAGTTCAGTTTTTGGCTGTCAATGAATGCACAGCACCTTGGGCCTGGATCACCTGCCCTACGTTTCGCATTTCCGATGGCCCATCAATCCGTCACTGAAAAAGTGTCCGGTAGTGAAATGCCCGGGGCCGCCCTGGCGCAGCAACCCGAGGGACTTCGATGTCCCTTTAAAACGGCATATCTCGATTCCATTGGGCGCATTGGAAGGGACTTCAAGGATCGCTGCAATGATGAGAGAGTGATTCTCCAGACCCACACGATACCCTGCCCAACGGGTCCCCAATGGTGGAAACTATCGGGGAGGGGCAGGGGGAATTCCACACTACATTCAGGATGACTTTCACGCGGGAATACGGGCCGAAGAGGGAACTGCTCAAAATCTCCCTGCTGAAAATCCCCGTTGTGGCATGGGGCGCAATTTTGTATCTTCTTTCACACAAGGATTCTCTTACGTTCATGAAATCACCTGTACCTGGCTTGTCCCTTTCATATGGAGCGACAGTAATGAAGCGTGGAGCGAAAATTCTTTCATTGGTTGTCATCATGGTTCTCTTCTGCACCGCAAGAGCCGGTGCGGATGCGCCCGTTCAGGATCGGGCCATAGAACAGGCAAAAGGGGGAAGCTCCCCATCGGGCGGCGGGCTGATTCCGTTTAGCGAATACCTGGCGGCAGGGTTCAAGACGAAGTATCTGACCAGCAGCCACACCTCTTACGAATTCGGCAACCCCTTCCCTCCCCATCAGGAGCCTTTGAGCCGACTGGAGTTTCCCTTGGACTCGTGGTGGGTGGGCGGCCAGTTCCGGGCGAGCTTCTCCCGGTTTTCGATCGGCGTCGAGGCGCTTACCAATGCGTCCTCGGAGGCCGATGGCGATATGGAAGACTCGGATTGGGATGACGACAGCAGGCCCAACGTCAAGACCGTCTACAGCGAATCGAAATGTCACCTCTCCCCCAGCGTCATGCTCGCAATCGATATCGATCTGAAAGTCTCCGACTGGTTGGGCCTGCCCTCCTGGCTCGAT